>ERZ1673960.10-NODE-10-length-155629-cov-26.740374_pt1 | contig 155629 bp, 147 predicted proteins | sample MGYA00580190_ERZ1673960 | MGnify/ENA primary metagenome ERZ1673960 (study PRJEB41334, sample SAMN05608106) | rock metagenome | biome: terrestrial subsurface; feature: shale formation; material: shale | place: USA: Pennsylvania ...
TCTGCCGGATCGGTCAACCGATCATTGAAAATTTCTTAACTGATCGGCATTACCCCAAAGGACGCTTTCAGCAATCGTTATGAATTAGCGGGTCATTAATCCAACACCTCTGCAGGTACTCTCACCCAGCCTTCCATAAGCACACGTGCACTTCGACTCATAATGGCTTTGACAGCACGCCATTCACCATCTTTTAGGAGCGTTTCAGCACCGACTTGCAACGTACCCGACGGATGACCAAAGTTGACCATAGTGCGCTCACCGCCACCGGCGGCTTGGTTTACTAATGTACCTGGAATAGAAGCGGCTGTGCCAATCGCCACCGCAGCCGTTCCCATCATCGCGTGATGTAGTTTACCCATCGACATAGCACGGACAAGCAAGTCAACATCACTGGCCTCAATCACTTTACCGCTCGAGGCGGTGTAGGTCTTACCGGGTGCTACAAAGGCTAATTTCGGCGTATGTTGACGTTGCACGGCTTCTTCTACCTGATCGATCAATCCCATGCGAACCGCGGCATGAGCCCGAATCGTCTCGAGTCGCGTCAAGGCTGCTGCGTCACCATTAATCGCTTCTTGCAACTCAGTTCCTTCATAACCTAACGCCTCGGCGCGCAAAAATACGGTAGGAATACCCGCATTGATAAAGGTAGCCTCTAAGGTTCCGACGCCAGGCACCTCAAATGTATCGACAAGATTTCCGGTGGGAAACATCTGCTCACCATCGGCGGAGGGATCCATAAACTCGATCGCGACTTCAGCCGCTGGAAACGTCACACCATCAAGCTCAAAGTCACCCATTTCTTGTACTTGTCCGTCTTGCATCGGTACCTTATTGACAATAGTTTTGCCAATGTTTGCCTGCCAAATACGGACTTCAGCGATACCGTTTTCCGGTACGCGATCGGCGTCAACGAGGCCTTGAGTTATTGCAAAAGCCCCCACCGCAGACGACAAATTACCGCAGTTACCGCTCCAGTCAACAAAGGGGGTATCAATCGATACCTGACCAAATAGGTAATCAACATCATGGTTGGGTTGCGTGCTTTTCGACACGATGACCGTTTTACTGGTGCTTGATGTCGCGCCGCCCATACCATCAGTATGCTTAGCGTAAGGATCGGGGCTGCCAATCACGCGCATCAGAAGTGCATCGCGCACGTTACCTGGCTGCTGCGCGGCCTCAGGTAAGTCCGCTAAGTTAAAGAATACACCTTTTGAAGTCCCGCCACGCATATAGGTGGCGGGAATTTTCAACTGTGGCCTAAATTTCATATCAACTTGCCTCAGCCTCAAGAAAGTCTTGTGCAAACCGTTGAAGCACACCACCCGCCGAATAAATGGATACTTCTTCTTTGGTATCCAAGCGGCAGATCACGGGCACTTCAATATCTTCACCATTGGCTCGGTGAATCATTAAACTCAGTCGCGCACCAGGAGCCGGTTCGCCCTTAACATCATAGGTTTCAGAACCATCAAGTGCTAACGTCTTGCGGGTTGTGCCCTCTTCAAACTGCAGTGGCAAAACGCCCATACCAATTAAGTTGGTACGGTGAATACGCTCGAAACCTTCTGCTACGATAGCTTCAACCCCAGCTAAGCGGACACCTTTAGCGGCCCAGTCGCGCGATGAACCTTGACCATAGTCAGCACCTGCCACGATGATCAATGGTTGCTTTTGAGTCATATAGTGCTCAATCGCTTCCCACATGCGTACGGTTTTACCCTCAGGTTCAATCCGTGCCAACGAACCTTGAATCACATTGCCAGCATCATCCCGCACCATTTCGTTAAACAATTTCGGGTTGGCAAACGTTGCACGTTGAGCCGTTAAATGATCGCCACGGTGGGTCGCATAAGAGTTAAAGTCTTCTTCTGGCAAGCCCATTTTAGCGAGGTATTCACCGGCTGCACTGTCAGCAAGAATCGCATTCGAAGGTGACAAATGATCCGTAGTAATGTTGTCGCCAAGAACCGCTAAAGGACGCATCCCTGTTAAGCTTGGCTTAGCGGCCAATGCACCTTCCCAGTACGGGGGCCGACGGATGTAGGTCGACATTTCACGCCAATCATAGAGTGGGTTAATATCGTCACCGTAATCGACCGAAAGATTAAACATCGGATCGTACACTTTCCGGAACTGCTCAGGCTTAACGCTCGATTTAACGATAGCGTCAATTTCCTCGTCACTTGGCCAGATGTCTTTTAACGTGACTGCGTTGCCGTCAGTGTCATAGCCCAACACGTCTTTCTCGATATCAAAGCGCATAGTGCCCGCAATCGCATAAGCAACAACCAATGGCGGTGATGCTAAGAACGCTTGTTTTGCATAAGGGTGAATCCGACCATCAAAGTTACGGTTACCCGATAGCACTGCTGTCGAGAACAAATCACGGTCGATAATTTCTTGTTGGATCTTAGGATCAAGTGCACCACTCATACCATTACAGGTAGTACATGCAAACGCCACGACACCAAAACCGAGTGTTTCCAGTTCTGGCAACAATTGCGCTTCTTCTAAGTACATCTTAACCGTCTTAGAGCCCGGTGCGAGTGAGCTTTTTACCCATGGCTTACGCGTTAAACCCAATTTATTGGCGTTACGCGCTATCAAGCCCGCCGCAATCATATTGCGCGGGTTACTGGTGTTTGTACAGCTCGTAATAGCTGCGATAATTACCGCGCCATCAGGCATTTTTCCATCTTCAGGTGACTCAATATGTTTCGCCACTCCCCGCTCAGTCAACTCGCCAGCGGGCAACAATGAATGAGGGTTTGACGGCCCCGCTAGGTTACGTTTTACTTGGCTTAAATCAAACGTTAGAACACGCTCATATTCTGCGGTTTCAAGACTATCGCCCCATAACCCAGTCTCTTTGGCGTATTGTTCCACCAACTCGACCTGATCGTCATCACGTCCAGTTAATTTAAGATAATCAATGGTCTGCTCATCAATGTAGAACATCGCTGCCGTGGCACCGTATTCTGGCGTCATATTAGAGATAGTCGCCCGATCGCCGACCGTCAGGGCTTTAGCACCTTCACCATAAAACTCGAGGTAAGCACCAACCACACGTTCTTTACGCAGGAACTGAGTCAATGCGAGTACCAAATCGGTGCTGGTAATGCCTGGCTGTAACTTACCAGTCAATTCAACGCCCACGATATCAGGCAAGCGTAGATAAGATGCACGGCCAAGCATTACACTCTCAGCCTCAAGACCGCCCACACCTACCGAGATAACACCCAAGGCATCAACCATCGGCGTGTGGCTGTCCGTGCCTACGCAGGTATCTACAAAGGCGACGTTGTCACGCACTTGCACAACCGGTGACATCTTCTCCAAATTGATCTGGTGCATGATGCCGTTCCCCGGAGGGATAACATCCACGTTTTTAAACGCAGTTTTAGTCCAGTTAATAAAGTGAAAGCGATCATCATTGCGACGGTCTTCAATCGCACGGTTCTTCTCGAACGCGTCCTTTTCAAAGCCTGCATGCTCCACCGCGAGCGAGTGGTCAACAATCAACTGAGTGGGAACCACCGGGTTCACTTTTGCCGGATCACCCCCTTTCTCAGCGATAGCATCACGCAACCCCGCTAAATCGACCAACGCGGTCTGACCTAAGATATCATGGCAAACGACACGGGCTGGAAACCACGGAAAATCATGCTCACGTTTGCGGTAAATTAATTGCTCAAGTGACTGTTTAAGAAGCTCCGGTTCACAGCGGCGCACCAAGTTCTCGGCAAAGACTCGGCTCGAGTAAGGTAGCTTGTCGTAGGCGCCCGCTTCAATATCTTCCACCGCCGCTCGAGCATCAAAGTACTCGAGCGTGGTGCCTTTTAACGATTTACGGTAATTCGAACTCATCCCACCACCTACTTATCGTTCGCTGATAGCGGGTACTGGACGCGCTTCTGGGCCGGTGTAATCCGCCGAAGGACGAATGATACGGTTGTTCGCGCGTTGCTCTTTCACGTGTGCCGTCCAACCCGTCACACGTGACATCACAAAGATAGGTGTGAACAGTTTTGTCGGAATGTTCATATAGTTGTATGCAGACGCGTGGAAAAAGTCCGCGTTCGGGAACAGCTTCTTCTCACGCCACATGACTTCTTCACAGCGCACAGAAACATCATACAAGCGAGAATCGCCATTCTCTTCGGCAAGCTTCTTAGACCATGCTTTGATAATGTCATTGCGTGGGTCAAACTCGCGATAAATTGCATGGCCAAAGCCCATGATCTTCTCTTTACGCTCGAGCATACCCATGAGTGTTTTCTCAGCATCTTCTGGATCTTTCATGTCCTCGATAAGCTCCATTGCGGCTTCGTTGGCTCCGCCGTGCAATGGACCACGCAATGAACCGATCGCACCGGTTACACACGAGTGGATGTCAGACAGTGTCGAAGCACATACACGCGCTGTGAAGGTTGATGCATTAAACTCGTGCTCTGCATACAAGATTAACGACGTATTCATCACGTCAGCATGTAATTTAGACGGCGACTCATCATGCAATAAGCGTAGGAAATGGGCACCTGTTGAATGCTCTTCAGAATCAGTATCGATACGCACGCCATCGTGTGTAAAACGGTACCAATACAGCACCATACCTGGGAAAGTTGCAATCATACGTTCGATTTTATCGTCCGCTTCATCGAAGCTTTCTTCAGTCTCGAGGTTGCCTAACATTGAGCAACCTGTACGAAGCACGTCCATCGGATGCGCTTCTTTTGGAATACGCTCCAGTACGTCTTTGACTTCCTGCGGTAGGATGCGCATGGATTTTAGACGCTTACGGTATGCATCTAATTCAGCTTGATTGGGTAATTCACCCTTCGCTAGCAAATACGCGACTTCTTCAAAGCTCACCTTCTCCGCTAACTCTTTAATGTCATAGCCACGATAAGTGAGGCCAGAACCTGATTTACCCACCGTACATAGTGCGGTTTCACCCGCTGATTGGCCGCGTAATCCTGCACCACCTAGTTTTTTCTCTGCCATGGTTTTATTCCTTCTTAATTTGTTGTGATTGACTTGCGCCTAAGGCGCAAGCTACATAATCAATTCTTGCGCCCAAGGCGCAAGCTACCGAGCTTATTTTTTAAATAGGTTGTCTAGTTTTTCTTCGAACTCATGGTAGTTCAAGAACTCATAGAGTTCTGCACGCGTTTGCATATCATCAACAACCGCTTTCTGATCGCCGTTCTCAAGAATACTATTGTAGACATTTAACGCTGCTTTGTTCATCGCACGGAATGCGCTCAACGGATACAATACAATATCGACACCGACGTCAGCCAGCTCTTGCTTATTGAACAATGGCGTTGCTCCGAATTCGGTAATGTTAGCCAATACTGGCACATCAAGCGCTTCAGTAAAGGCTTGATATTGCTCCAGTGTGTGCACCGCTTCTGCAAAAATCGCATCCGCACCCACGTCGACACACGCTTGCGCGCGCTCAATGGCAGCATCTAAGCCTTGTTGCTGTAACGCGTCAGTACGCGCCATAATTAGAAACTGGTCATCAATACGGGCATCAACGGCCGCCTTAACGCGGTCAACCATCTCAGCTTGAGTAACGATCTCTTTATTTGGGCGGTGACCACAACGCTTTTGCGCAACTTGGTCTTCAATATGAATACCCGCTGCACCTGCACGCGTCATTTCTTTAACAGTGCGTGCGATATTGAATGCACCACCCCAGCCTGTGTCGGCATCAACTAATAATGGCAAGTCTGAAGCGCCGGTAATACGGCGAATATCTTCGCACACGTCATTCAGTGAAGTCATACCCAAGTCAGGTAAACCAAAAGAGGCATTAGCAACACCTGCGCCCGACAAATAAAGCGCTTTGTGGCCCACTTTTTCAGCCATCATGGCTGTGTAAGCGTTAATCGTACCGACGATCTGCAAAGGATTTTCTTGTTCAATTGCACGACGCAGTTTTGCGCCCGCACTTTGGATTCCGTTACTCATTATCACTTCTCCTGTTGTGCTAGTTTAATTTCGATGTTTTTACGCGACGCGCTAATATGACGCCGCATCAATAAGTCCGCGAGTTCACCGTCACGATTGCCAATGGCGGTCAAAATCGCTTTATGCTCGTCAAAGGCGCGTGAAACACGAGGTCCATTCATCCCCATCTGGACGCGATACATCCTGACCAAATAGTAAAGTTCATCACAGAGCATATTTATCAGATAGGGATTCTTGCTCCCTAAGATGACACGATAATGAAAGTCCAAATCGCCCGCTTCTTGATAGTAACTTTCACCTTCGCGCACGCGCTGATGCGACAAGTGTTGATCAAGCAAACTCTGAAGTTGCTCGATTTCCTCGGTTGCCATGTACTCGGCAGCCAACCGACACGCTAACCCTTCTAATTCTTCACGAATTTGATATAAATGGATGAGTCCTTGATAAGATAGCTGAACGACACGGGCTCCGGCATTTGGCGTTCGTTCAATGAGATGGCAGCGCTCCAACCGAGCAAGTGCCTCGCGCAGAGGTGCACGGCTGATGTTAAATTTACGAGCAAGCTCAGGCTCGCTAATTTTGCTCCCAGCGGCAATTTCGCCCTCGACCACGGCTCTTTGAATCTGAACAAGAACCCGGTCAGCGGAGGTTACAGCTGGTTTGGCAATAGGTGAAAGCACTTCCATATGAAATTGTCGACATAATTAAGTGTTGTTACTATTCTGCCCGATCATTTAAGTATATTACAAGCATATTTATAAAGTATTGTCGACAATACTGGAAAGATTGCTTTTCAGTTGAAGACCTTCACTATAATTTAAGACGTCAAATTTCGGAGAAGATTATGTTTGAGTGGATCGCCATGCCCGAGGCATGGATTGCATTGGCTACACTGACCGCATTAGAAATTGTACTGGGCATTGATAACATTATTTTCATTTCTATTTTAGTTGGTCGTTTGCCTGAACGCCAGCGGAACCGAGCTAGAACGCTGGGCCTAATATTAGCAATGGGCACGCGACTATTGCTTTTATTCTCCCTCACTTGGGTCATGTCATTAACAACTCCCTTATTCGACGTCCTTGGTAAATCAATCTCGGGGCGTGATCTGATCTTACTACTGGGTGGCTTATTCTTACTTGGCAAAAGTACCTTAGAGATACACCATGCGCTTGAAGGCGAGTCGAGCGAGGGCCAGAGCCCCGTGCAAGCTAACTTCGTTGCCATACTTGTTCAAATTGCTGTGCTCGACATCGTGTTCTCGCTTGACTCAGTGATAACCGCGGTGGGATTAGCCGATCACCTTTCGGTCATGGTGATTGCCGTTGTTCTATCCGTTGGCGTCATGCTGATTGCGGCTAAGTCGGTCTCCGATTTTGTCGACAAACATCCCACCATTAAAATGTTGGCCTTAAGTTTCCTTATTTTAATTGGCATGACTTTAGTTGGCGAGGGGATGGGCTTTCATGTGCCTAAAGGGTATGTCTATTTTGCCATGGCGTTCTCACTTGCGGTGGAATTTTTAAACATCCGCGTGCGTGCCAAAAAACGGGCCTCAGAACCTGTACAGCTGAGAAAGTCTATCCCGGGGGACAGCCAACCCAAAAACCAATAAATTCATCGCTAAAGGTTTTAATCATGGGCATTGGCTAGTAAAGTATGACCACTTTTTTCGACTTCGACCAAAGTCGAATGGGTCAACATTAATTTTTATAACAAACGGATAATTAAAATGGATCCAAAAAATATTGTCGACAAAGACGCTAGTTTTTTCGGACAGCCAGGGGGACTTCAAACCCTGTTCTTTACCGAAATGTGGGAGCGCATGAGTTACTACGGCATGCGCGCGTTGCTCGTGCTGTTTATGACCGCCTCAATGCAAGAAGGTGGACTTGCCATTACCGTCGCCTCCGCTACAGCAATTTACGGTCTTTATACCGGTGCTGTTTATTTCATGGGCCTTCCTGGTGGTTGGATTGCTGACCGCCTTCTGGGTGGCCAACGCGCAACCTGGTATGGTGGCATTATCATCATGCTGGGCCATATCGTACTGGCAATCCCAAGCGAAGCCAGCTTCTTTATCGGTATGATCCTCGTTGTTCTTGGAACAGGTCTTCTCAAACCGAATATCACGGCGATGGTGGGTCAACTGTATAGTTCAAATGATGACCGTCGTGATGGTGGCTATACCCTTTACTACATGGGTATCAACATTGGTTCTATTATCGGTTACTTCGTTACCGGTTACTTGCAAGAAAATGCCGGTTATCACTGGGGCTTTGGTGCTGCAGCCGTAGGTATGGCTTTTGGCCTAATTCAATACAAATTGACACAGCCCAAGTTAAAGGGTGTTGGCGAGAAGCCAGCTAAACCGATGAGCGCAGGTGCTGCCAAGCGTAGCTGGGCAGTAATTTATTTGCTATTGGCGGGTCTGGCAACCGTCACCTATCTAGCGCTAAACAATATTATTGTTATTGATCCAGTGGTATTAGCTGGCAACGTGGCCGTTATCTTTACTATCATTTTCTTCGTGTATTACCTGAGTATTTTCCTGTTTGGTAAACTGACACGCAATGAAATGAAACGCCTCGGCGCCTTGTTCCTCGTGTGTATCGCATCAACCATGTTCTGGGCAGGCTTCGAGCAAGCCGGTTCTTCATTTAATTTGTTTGCACGTGACTTAACCGATCGTATGATTGGCGACTTTGAAATTCCAACGACTTGGTTCCAATCATTAAATTCAATTTTCCTGGTCACGTTGTCACCATTCTTCGCGGCGCTTTGGATTAACCTCAGTAAACGCATGATTAACCCTTCTTACGGCTTTAAGAGTGCAATCGGTCTGATGATCATGGCAACCGGCTTTATCGTCATGTTCTTCGCCTCTCAAGCCGCTGCAAGTGGCCTTAAGGTCGCGCCTTACTGGCTAGTTGCTGTTTACTTCATTCACACCGTGGGTGAACTATGCTTGAGCCCTGTCGCATTAAGTGCCGTAAGTAAATTGTCGCCAAAACGCATGGCGGGCCAGTTAATGGGCGTATTCGTACTGACCTATGCGATGGGTAACTTAATTGCTGGCTTGTTAGCAGGTGGTCTTGATCCTGAAAACCCTCAAGCCATGCCAGAGCTCTACTGGACGATATTCCTATTCGGTGTCAGTGTGGGTGCGGTAGTATTCGTTCTCGCCTTCTTCACTCGTAAGTGGGAAAAGCTGCCACCAGACGACGGTGAAGCTGACAACGATGATCATCCAGGTGCGGTTATTGACGCTAATGAGCCAGTCAATAAACCGTAAAGTGAGATGTATCGCATTATTAAAAAAGGGGCTTCGGCCCCTTTTTTAATGGTTTATGACTTAGGCTTTGCCGGCTTTTCCGAAACATAAATCGTAATATGCCCTGCGGCCACCACAGTACCATCGTCTCGATAGGCAGTGACTTCGATAGGCTGATCGCCAACTTGCCATGTTTGCTCTGTCGCTCTCGCTTCAATGCGCACATCACTATTGGTCTTGGCCAAGTAATTGACCTGCATCCCCTTAGGCAGCCAACGTAAGTGCTTAGGAATGGACGCCTCAGCTAATGCCCCCATCGCCATTTCCATGCCATTACATACAGCAATCGCGTGTACGGTACCAATATGATTTTCAACCGCTTTGCGTTTTTTAAACGTCAGTTGACAAAAGTTAGGCTCAAGCTCAGTGACTAGCGGCTTTATCGAAGCAAAGTAAGGCGCTTTGCGAGCGAACATCATGGAGAAGATACGCGCCCCCAACGGCAGCTTTAAACACTGTGCTCTTAGTTTTAGTAGATAATTTTGTTCACTCACATGTGTTCCTCAACAGTTAGACATAAAAAAAGCAGGCCGCAGCCTGCTTTCTATCACAACCTTATGTTCATTATAAGCTTGCGAGCGTCTCGTTCAATACTGAACATGGGCGCATAGCAGCAGATACCTTATCAGCGTCTGGCTGATAGTAACCACCGATCTCGACTTGCTTGCCTTGAACACCGTTCAATTCGTCCATGATGGCTTGCTCGTTCTTCTGCATAGCTGCAGCGAGTTTCTCAAAGCGCTCTTGAAGCTCTTTGTCCTCAGTTTGCTTAGCCAGAGACTCAGCCCAATACATCGCCAAGTAGAAGTGCGAGCCGCGGTTATCAATCTCACCCACTTTACGCGAAGGCGATTTGTTCTCTTCCAAGAACTTCGCGGTCGCATTATCAAGCGCATCAGCCAAAATCTGCGCACGACGGTTGTCGGTTGCACGGCTGAGATGCTCAAGTGAAGCCGCCAACGCAAGGAATTCGCCCAGTGAATCCCAACGTAAGTGGTTCTCTTCCACAAACTGTTGTACGTGTTTAGGTGCTGAGCCACCCGCGCCGGTTTCGAATAAGCCGCCACCGTTCATCAATGGGACAATCGAGAGCATTTTCGCAGAAGTGCCCAGCTCAAGGATCGGGAACAAGTCAGTCAAGTAGTCACGTAATACGTTACCCGTGACTGAGATTGTATCCTTGCCTTCTTTCACGCGCTTCAACGTGTGGCGTGTTGCTTCTTCAGGCGACATGATTTGAATATCCAAACCATCGGTGTCGTGCTCTTTTAAGTAAGCCTCAACTTTACTGATCAATTGCGCATCATGGGCACGGTTTTTATCGAGCCAGAATACGGCAGGCATGCCACTTAAACGTGAGCGATTAACGGCAAGCTTTACCCAGTCACGGATAGGCTCGTCTTTAACCTGACACATACGCCAGATGTCGCCTTCTTCAACCGCGTGTTCAAATACTACATCACCCGCTTGATTCAATACTTTTACCGTACCATCCGCCGGGATTTCGAAGGTTTTATCGTGCGAACCATATTCTTCTGCTTTTTGCGCCATCAAACCAACATTAGGCACTGTACCCATGGTTGCTGGATCAAACGCGCCATTTTCACGGCAGAAGCTAATCGTCTCTTGGTAAACACCCGCATAGCAACGATCGGGGATCATCGCCTTAGCTTCTTTCTGTCCGCCTTCACGGTCCCACATTTGGCCCGAGTCACGAATCATGGCAGGCATTGAAGCATCAATAATAACGTCGCTTGGTACGTGTAAGTTAGTGATACCTTTGTCTGAGTTAACCATTGCTAACTCAGCCTGTTTGGCATAAACGGTATTCAAGTCATTCTCGACTTCCTGACGCTGTTCATCCGTCAGTTTATCGAGCTTAGAATACAAATCGCCGATACCGTTGCTGGCATCAAACTCAATTTCTTTCATTAAATCGGCGTGTTTTTCAAGTACATCTTTGAAATAAACACGCACCGCGTGGCCAAACATGATCGGGTCAGAAACTTTCATCATGGTGGCTTTTAAATGCAATGACAGTAGAACGCCCTGCTCTTTAGCAGCAACAGTCTCTTTCTCGAAGAACGCTTGTAGCTTCTTGCGGCTCATAACAGCAGCATCAACAACTTCGCCGGCCAGCACTTTGATACCGTCCTTAAGTACGTTTTGCTCACCGTTACTCTCCAATACGATTTTAAAGCTATCGTCTTGGCTTGAAGTCATTGATTTTTCAGATCCGTAAAAGTCGCCTTCTTCCATGTGCGCAACGTGGGCTTGGTTGTCTTTACTCCAAGCGCCCATGCGATGGGGATGCTTCTTAGCGAAGTTTTTAACCGCCATCGGTGCACGGCGATCTGAGTTACCTTCACGTAGCACAGGGTTCACCGCACTGCCTTTAACGCGGTCATAACGTGCACGAATATCTTTTTCTTCGTCAGTCTGTGGATCAAACGGGAAGTCAGGTAATTTGTAGCCTTGTGCTTGCAGCTCTTTAATGCACGCAGTCATCTGTGGAATAGATGCACTGATGTTCGGCAATTTAATAATGTTAGCTTCTGGTGTCTTCGCTAATTCGCCTAACTCAGCTAATGCGTCTGACTGGCGCTGTTCCTCAGTAAGATACTCAGAGAATTGCGAAATGATACGACCTGCAAGTGAAATATCACGCGTTTCAACTTTAACGCCTGCCGCTTTAGTAAAGCTTTGGATGATAGGCAACAGCGAGTAAGTAGCTAAACGTGGTGCTTCATCCGTTTCAGTATAAATAATCTTCGATTTGTCGTTCGACATAATGATTCCTATCGTTTATCAGACTTCGTAATAGGTTGAACTGTGGGCGAATTATACGGGATCTACCCTCTAATTACCATTCACCCGTATTTTCCATCGTGTCCCAAGGTGCCTCTGGTTCACGCGCGCCACCTTTTTGCAGTAGTTCGATCGAAATGCCATCCGGAGAACGGACAAATGCCATGCGTCCATCACGTGGCGGACGGTTAATCGTCACACCGTTATCTTGTAACTTTTTGCACAGTGCATAAATATCGTCCACTTCATAGGCTAAATGGCCAAAATTACGCCCGCCGTCATACGACTCTGGATCCCAGTTATATGTCAGCTCCACCATCGGCGCTTTGTTTTCGCTGGCCGCATCTTCGTCTTCCGGTGCAGCTAGAAACACCAATGTAAAACGCCCGGCTTCAACCTCTTTCCGGTACATTTCTTTAAGGCCCAACAAGTCACAATAAAAACGCAATGACGCGTCGAGATCCTCGACCCGAACCATGGTGTGTAAATATCTCAACGTTAACTCCCTACAACAGTATTTACTTCAGTTTAATCATATCGTTAATACAACACGATTCGACCTTTGGCGAATGTTTCAGCCAAACAGTTTTCTCTTCACCGCTCGACCAGCAATGCGCAGCTTCTGACGGGTCGGAAAGCGCTTAAAAGTTGACTTTACCGTACCTTGAGTAAAGCGCGTGGGTTTACTGTAATCAATATTAACATCAACCAATACACTCTGTCCTTTAGCTGCGACGTCGAATGCTTGGGCTATATACGCATCGAGCTCAGCTTCGGTTTCAATACGAATATAATGCGCTCCGGTCGCTAATGCCATGCCTTCAAATTTCGCACCCACCAATGCCGTACAGGGTTTTCGCGCATAAGGCGTTTGCTGCGCTTGCGCGATTTGAGATAGTTCGCCGTCGTTGAATACAAAACAAACAACGCCAACCTCCTGTTGTTGCGCTGTCAGCAACTCCATTCCCGTCATAACAAAACAACCATCTCCCACAATGGCAATGGTTTGTCGCTCGGGCTGTGCCAGCTTTGCGCCGATTGCGGCAGGAACAGCATAGCCCATCGCGTTATAGTCAGTGGGAGTCAATAATGTCATGCCGGCTTTTAGGGGCAATAATTCCGCCGCTAAGTACGTATGATTTCCATCATCCAAAACAATGATCGCGTCATCCATCATTTGTGCGGCAATTGACGTAAAAAACACGTATGGATTAATGCGTTCGTGACTATCATGCGCTCGCCATTCGTCGAAATAATCCTGTTTTAACTGCTTAATTGTAGCCTTGAGCGACGCACTATCGGCTCGTGCAGCCTGACCGCTCAGCGCGTTGTTTAACAACTTCAGTACCTCTGTGGCATCTCCTTTGATACTCACTTTGCTCGGATAGTTACGGTTGAATACCGACTCATCGATATCAATATGAATGAGATTTTTGGGCACTTTCGCGCTGAAACTGCCTGTTGGGATTTCGGCAAAACGTGTACCAATCGCGATCATTAAATCGCAGTCTTTGAAGCTTGCTTGCGCTGCGGGTACTGCCGAAGCTGAAAAACCAAAGCCCACATGCAGTGGATGATCATGAGGAAAAACCGACAGTCCCTGCAAGGTGGTCGCCACCGGTGCTTGCAGATATTCTGCTAAATCAATTAGTGGCTGTTGCGCGTGGCGAGCGCCCCAACCGACAAACAGTCCGGGTCTGTTACCCGCTGATATGAGTTCAACAGCCCGTTTAATGGCTTGCTCATCGATAGCCGGTGTAGTGGGCTGAGGCGGCTGTTGAGGTTGAGCAACGGTTGCATCAAATAGCTGCAAATTGACAGGGATTTCGACTAACACAGGACCTGGCTTTCCTTCGGTCGCCAGTTGGTAAGCTTGATACAATACATCCGTCACATCATTTTGATGATTAACACGAAACGCGCCTTTGGTGATCCCCTTTGCCAGTTCCAACTGGTCAACACCATGCAAGACAAAATCAAACTCGGTATCAGTGCGCACCCCACCCGAAATCACAAGCATCGGAACACCATCAAGATACGCCTCACCAATACCACTCGCTGCATGAGTGAAACCCGCTGCGGGAACAATGGCGAGTACACCAATGCCCTCGTGCATTTGCCGAACGCGACTCATGCCATCGGCCATAAACGCGGCGCCCCCCTCGTGCGTGACTAACACAGGCGTAATATGCTCACTGGCGTTCAGCGCATCATAAAACTCTGTGTTGTGAACACCGGGAATACCAAACGTATGCGTCACCCCGAGTTTTTCGAGCGCTGCTACGGCTAACTGTGCTGCATTTTTTCTCACACCCGCTCCTTATTATTAGCTTCTTATTAAGTGCGATTCATTGAGTTGATTAATGTCGTTGCACCCCATTAACGCCAAGCTAACGGAGAGTGCTTTCTGCCACTGTTTCAGTAGTTGTGTCACGCCAAACTCGCCATAGCCAGCTAGTGCGTATATCCATGCACGCCCTAATAGCCCACCATCGGCGCCCAGCGCTAGTGCAATTAACAAATCCTGTGGGTTACGCAGCCCGCCATCGAGCCAAAGTTCAATGCGTTCGCGACATCCCTGATTCAATAAGTGTTGGTTAATCTCGGGTAATATATCAATCGGACATGGCGCGCCATCGAGTTGACGCCCCCCATGATTAGAAATAATCAAACCGTCGGCACCGACTTTTACAGCCTGCAGTGCATCATCAGAATGTAAGATGCCTTTGACTACTAACTTGCCTGGCCAACGGGAGCGAATCCACGCAATATCATCCCACGTGACACGAGGATCAAACTGTGCGTCGACCCAGCTTTTGAAGTCTGTCAATTGTCGTGCGTTGGGCACCGCGTCGGTGAGATTACCAAAAACGTGGGGGCCGCCTTTTAAGCCTACGTCCCATAACCATTGGGGATGTGATACAAAGTCATAGAATCGCTTTAACTTAGCGAGCCCCGTGCTTGATTCGAAGCCATTTCTGACATCTCGATAGCGCACACCCAACACCGCCAAATCGACCGTCACAACGAGCACTTCAACACCTTGTGCTTGCACGCGATCAAGTAGCTGTGCAACAAATTCGCGATCGCGCATCATGTATAATTGAAACCATGCCGGCTGAGTATCACGGTGCTGATGAATTTCATTAATACCACACAGTGACACGGTGGATGCGCAGAAAGGAATGTGTTCGTGTTGAGCAGCTCGGTATGCCTGTGTTTCGCCACGACGCGCCATCATGCCTGCTAAGCCAACAGGTCCTAGCGCAAGCGGCGCTGCATAAGATTGACCCAGTCGATTCACCGCAAGGTTTATATGTTCAACATCACGCAGCACACGTTGTTGTAAGCGCCAGCGTGAAAACGAATGGACATTAGCGTGTGCGGTTTGTTCAGCGAATGCACCGCCGTCAATATAATCAAATAGTGCACGTGGCAAACGCCGCTTAGCAGCTTGCCTAAAATCCTCACTGCCCGCTGGGGTAATCGGGTATCTCATAATGGTTCAAACGTTGTTTTAATGAACGCCAATTCGGCAGAAATGAGTCCATTAACGCATAAAAACGCCTGTTATGGTAGCGCTCAAATAAGTGCGTAAGCTCATGAACAACAACGTACTCAAGCAACTCCAAGGGAAAGTGCACTAATTGGAAGCTCAGCCAAATCTTCTCGGTTCTTGTGTTACAAGTGCCCCATCGTGTATGCATTTTGCGGATGCCGAAACAACTTGCTTTGACACCCATCAAGGGTTCCCAATAAGTAAGGAGTGCCGTGATCCTCTCACTTAAGTAGCGGCGCAGTTGTCGTTCGACGTGTTGTTCAGTCAGTCCCTTATCGCCCCGTACAGTCACGTTGAACAGCGCCAAATCAGCCTCAGGGCCAGCCGCCTTGGCGTTTCGGCAAGCCTGGCATAGATACCAGCGACCCGCGAGTAACACGCGCTCCGTACTGAGTAACGGCACGCTGGGCGAGCGCGCCGTATCACGCAACTGTGCACGACGTTGTGTAATCCATTCATGCCGCTCTGCAATGAGTTCATCAATGTACTTTTGAGGACAGCGTTTAGGTGCACTCACCTCTAACTCATCAGCCGAGCGTAAGCGCAAATAAATATGCTTTATCGGCTTACGCAGAATGTTAACTTTAAGAGGCGTCGTTACTTGTTCCATGCCCACCTTGTTTGACGATAAGCTGCTTTAACTCGGTGATCTCTGACCGTAAACCAGCGATTTGCTCGTTTAACTGCTGCTCGCGACTTTGTTCAAGCTCTTGCTCACAGGCTTGCAGTTCACGTCGGCTTTCTTTGTCCATTACATTGACAACAATACCGATCACCATGTTCAGAAAAGCAAAAGCGGTCAAGAAAATGAACGTCATATAGAACAGCCAACTCCATGGATAGACTTCCATCGTCTCATATTGGATATCCGTCCAGTCTTCAAACGTCATCACGCGGAACAGAGTAAGCATCGAACGTGCGATGTTTTCCCAGAGGAACGGATTAATATCTTTAAATAGATAACTCCCCAGCGCAGCGTAGATGTAGAAGATAATGAACATCAACAATACGACGTAACCCATCTGCGGCAGTGCTTTTAGCAAGGATGTGATGAGCGTTCGTAATTCGGGAATGATCGATATCATTCGAAGCACTCGGAATACACGCACAAGGCGAGCCAACAAGGCAAGTTCAGAGTCATTCACTGGAATTAGACTGACCACGACTACCAGCGTATCGAACACGTTCCAGCCATTTTTAAAGAAGTGCTTTTTATCGCTATCGGCGATGAACCGAATGGTAATTTCAACCACAAAAAAAACCGTGATGAACCAGTCCAAGCCCACCAGCATCGTATTTACCAAGTTCGGTAGTTCGTAAGTTTTGGCACCAATTTCCAACGCCGAGATGATGATTACGGTAATCACCGCAAACTCAAATAAACGGTTGTTCTTTAACGCGGCTAAGCGCCCTTTTAGTGCTTCATACATACGATTGTTTTACCTTAAATATCGAAACACGTTTACAGATAGAAAACCCAAACTAAATAGCCTGCCAGTAGAAAACGGTAAATCACGTAAGGCCACATACCAACTTGATTTAACCATTTCAAAAACAGGTGAATTGCAGTGATAGCCGTTATAAATGAGGCCAAGGTACCTATCATGAATGCAGTCCAATCGATCAATATATCCTCGCTGACCACATCCATTAATTTTAGGGTTGCCGCTGCTAAAGTGATAGGAATCGCCATGAAAAACGAGAATTTTGAGGCTGTTTCTCGCGTCATTCCCAAAAATAGCCCTGCCGTAATCGTCGACCCTGATCGAGACGTACCAGGAATCAGAGCAACGGCTTGAAATAAGCCGACAATGATGGCGTCTTTTAAACCAATTTGATCGAGTGTTCGCGTTCCGCGACAAAACTTATCCGCCACCGCGAGCAATACGGCAAACACGACCGTTGTCGTAATGATGACTGCGACGGCGCGTAATACCGAATCAACGTAATCAATCAGGAAATAGCCGGCTACACACGCTGGAATGGTCGCGATCACGACCATCCATGCAAGTTTGCTCTCACCAACATGTTTTCCTCTCGGTATGGAACGCAAGCCATCAAAAAGCAAAGTCCCCACCTCTTTGCGGAAATAGCCAATAACGGCTAACAACGTTCCCACGTGAACCGCTAAATCAAAAGCAACCCCTTGATCTTGCCAGCCTGTAAGCACGGGCAACAAAATTAGGTGAGCAGAACTAGAGATGGGTAAAAACTCAGTAATCCCTTGTAATATCCCCAACCAAATAGCGTGTAAAAGATCCATATTAATGCCTACTAACTGATGTTTTTATCATTTTCGCAGGCATTATACGCACAACCGCTTTTAATTTAATAAGCGAAAGAATAAATTTTCGGTCTCTTATCGCTTAATGCGCGCATGTAATCGCGTGACCACGTCAATCGTATCCCTCTCTGGAATAAGAAAACACAGGTTAAATTCACTGGCACCCTGGCAAATAAGCCGCACGGGTGTTGGTGCGACGGCATCAAACACCCATTGGCTGAGCTGGGACTGACGACCAATTTGATTACCTATAAGTGCTATGAGCGTTAAGTTGTACTCAAGTTCAACTTTAGCAAACAGTTCAATCTCTGCGATGGCTGCGGCTGGCACAGATACCGCGTGATTAGCTTGACTACCTCCCTCATCTAACGTGAGCGCAATACTTACTTCTGAAGTCGTGATCAGGTCAACACTAATATCGTACTTAGCGAAAATCGAAAACAACTGCGCGAGAAAACCCGAAGCATGAAACATATCAATGCTATGTACGGTCATCAAAGTCTGCTGTCTACGGACTGCGACCGCCCTAACATCGGGTTTATGAGTACTGTTCTTTACCAAACGAGTTCCGCCACGAGCAGGATACGCCGCATGCCCGACAAATACCGGTATCTGATACTCAATAGCAGGCAATAAGCTCGCAGGATGTAAAACTTTAGCGCCAAAAGTCGCCATTTCAGCCGCTTCATCAAAGCTCATTTCAGCGATTGCAAAAGCATCTGAACATAGTCTTGGATCCGTCGAATACACGCCCGCCACATCGGTCCAAACTTGTAACTCTTGAGCTTGGACGACAACCGCGAGCAACGCTGCTGAATAGTCACTACCGCCGCGTCCCAGGGTTGTTGTTTGACCCCTCTCATTTTTTCCGATAAAGCCCTGAGTTACATAGAGCCGACCAGGCTCTAAGGTTTTAAGCCATTGTGGTGCTTTTTCTATCATCGCTTTAAGCTGCGGTCTCGCTCGACCGTATCGACTGTCGGTAAAGAGCCAAGTTTTCGCCTCAAGTACTGCACTCGGTTGTTCTGTTTTCGCTTCCCAAGCCCAGCTAAATAGTAGGCTTGAACAATACTCACCAAAACTCAAAAGCTGGTCTCGCCACGCGACAAACGAAGCATCATGGGGAGTAGGTCTGCGCGCCACATGTTGTCTCAGTCGGTTATGCAAGTCATCAAGCGCTAATTGCTTCTCCACCGCGCCGCCTCTGTTTAAACGGGATAATTCATCGGCGATCTCTGTATGTCGATGCACTATCTCAGACAATATAGACTCCACATTGTCAGACTCGTTAGCGAGCATCACTAGCCGGTCGGTAACGCCAGCACATGCACTTACGACCACTAAGATAGGTTGGTTTTGTGATTTTACGTTGGCAACCGCGGCGCATATTGCCGAATAATTAGCGACACTGGTTCCACCAAATTTTGCAACTCGAAATGTATGTTGGGGATTAGTCATTTGATCCTCTGAACAACTTACAACAATGTTCAGAGAGCTTGGTACATGATGAGGATTCTCAATACTGCAGCCAGAAGCTCTCCACCCGTTTGGTGACAACTGCAGGTGTTCAAACCCAACAGCCGATAACTAAGCATCCAACCGCTCAGTTACCTCGGCGAAAAACTCCCTCACATTTCTTAAGTGTTGGAACTTATCAAGAAATGCTACCTAGCTATCGCGCCTCTTCCTAAACCTTATTATTAATCGTTCGTTGATGAGATTCAACTGCCGAAATGAAACTACAAACCTGGTTACGACCATTTGACTTTGCTTGATACAACGCTCGATCGGCTTGTGAGATTAACTCTTCTGGGCTCTTAACTCTGTCAGCACTCGATACACCGATGCTCACACTGGTCGTTACCGATTCAGTAATTGACATATTCAGACTACGGCGAACGCGTTCCGCGAGTCCTAAAGCATCACTTTTTGAGGTGTTCGGAGCGATGATTAGAAATTCTTCACCTCCCCAACGGCCGACAACATCGTCATCACGAACGACCTCAGTGAGACTTTGAGCCATTTTGACGAGCACTTCGTCACCAAACAGGTGGCCGTGTTCATCGTTAATTCTTTTAAATAAATCAACATCGAGTAATAGGACAGAAATAGGTAATGCCCGACGCTCTTTATATAAACTGAATAGCGTTACGTCGAGATACTGTCGGTTATACAACTGTGTCAGTTTATCCGTCTTCGCCATTTTTTCTAAGCGAATACTTTGTTCTTGTAATAACTCATTGGCCTCGGTTCGCGTCTTTTCATAAAAACGGTACAAAAGAAGACTAATAACAAATACCTCGAGCGTATTTAAAAAGCCGCCGAGTGATAAGTAAGGCACTTGTTTAACGAAAATGCTGATGTAGAGCTGAATCAGGAAGATAGTAAAAAAGACAACGGTTAACCAAAAACCCCGTGTCTTACCTAAAAGAAAAAACGCAAAAGGAGGAAAAACAGCGGTCCATAAGTAGCCATTATTACTTCCAGCCGCCAATGATAAAAACGCAGTGATCAATAATCCCAGAGTGAGAACAAAAAGCCAACTTACCAGCTCTAGTAATCGCTTCCGTTTAACAAGGTACAGCAGGCTCGCCGCAATAACCGCACCCAACGCATCAAGCAGAGCGAGTACCGGGTCACCGAATACAGCTAAATTTATTACCGCCAGTAGACACAGTGCGCCGACCCCCATCATCAAGCACGCTTGTAACAGTTGGCTGCGGCGATAATTAGGATCAAGCTTATCGATGATATATGTAGGACGAAGTAATTTTTTCACTCAGATTGATTAACCGCCCAAATAAAAAAGATTGACGGAAAAATAAACACCCGTCAATCTTTTTTGGAATCGATTAACTCAATCAAGCGGATTGTTTTAGCGTATCCATGTCAATAACAAAACGATATTTGACATCACCTTTTTTCATTCTTTCGAAGGCTTCGTTAATATTCTTGATATCAAGCATTTCTACATCACAGTGAATGCCATGTTCGCCACAGAAGTCCAACATTTCTTGGGTTTCTGGCATTCCACCAATCAGCGATCCTGCAAGTACACGACGCTTCATTACCAGCTGCCCTGCCTGTAATGCGGGATCTACTGGCTCAAGCAAGCCGACCAAAATATGCGTTCCATCAAATTTCAGACAATTCAAATACGGATTTAAATCATGCTGAACAGGCACGGTATCAAGCATAAAGTCAAAGGTTTCTGCCACCGCTTCCATTTGTTCAGGATCAGTCGAAATAACAACGTGATCAGCGCCTTGCTTTTTAGCTTCTTTGACTTTACTTTCCGAGCGCGTGAAGAGGGTCACTTCTGCGCCCATCGCTTTGGCGAACTTTACACCCATGTGACCTAAGCCACCCATTCCAATCACGCCGACTTTGTCACCCTGCTTAACACCATAGTGACGCAGTGGAGAATAGGTGGTTATCCCTGCGCATAACAAAGGAGCACTCTTGGCAGGATCGAGGCTGTCGGGAACGCGAACAACAAAACGGTCACTGACAACAACATTTTCTGAGTAGCCGCCGTAGGTAATTGAGCCATCATGCTTGTCCTCACCGTTGTAAGTCGGCACCATGCCACTCAAGCAATATTGCTCTAACCCTTGATCACATGCCTCACAGCTACGACAAGAGTCAACCATACAGCCAACACCAACAATGTCGCCTTCTTTATAGTCTTTAACATCCTTACCGACAGCCGTTACGCGACCAATTATTTCATGACCGGGAACCACTGGGTAAATCGTTCCACCCCAGTCATTCTGTACGTAGTGAATATCCGTGTGACAAACACCGCAATACAGAATATCGATGGCTACGTCATCTGCTCGAGGCTCACGCCGTTCAATAGTATGGGGAGCCATACCTGAGTTTTCAGATTGAGCCGCATAAGATTTAGTCATGCTTTATCTCCAAAGTTGATATAAATTTAGATTCAGCTATTACGAATGTTGTAAGTAATGGTAATCAATTTACAATTCACGTACCATTTGGATGTCAGCAACCTTCAAAGTCGTGACAAAATGCTCAAACACGTGATGCTCAGTAAGCTTAAAATCATTTCACTCGTTACCGCTGTTTCAATTCTTAGCATAGGCAGCTTCGCGCATAGCGCACCGACTGATCCTTCCATCAATACGACGCAGTTCGATCTGCCGGTCGATCAGTCAATTCACTATATGACTCGTCAGACTTGGACAACCCGCGATGGTTTGCCCCACAACTCGATAAATGCCATTGCACAGGATAAGCAAGGCTTTCTCTGGTTTGGAACTTGGCAAGGCCCGGTCCGCTTCAACGGCAAAGACTTTGAGATCTACGATGATATACGCATTACTGGATTACCCGACATCGGTATTTTCTCAATTGCGCTCAATCCGTGCGACGATAGTATCTACGTTGCGGGTGCGCGCGGAGGACTTAGCCGCTTTCATGACAACCGCTGGCTTCCACTTGAGCCTGCACCTCCATTTGTCAACGAAGTAGAAATCGACGCGCACTGCACAATTTGGGTCTCAAGTAGCGAACAAGGCTTGCTCACGTACGAAAATAATGAACGTGTATCGCAATTTACTACCGAAAATGGCTTACCCTCAAATAACGTCTATCAAGCACGTATTGATGACAAAAGCAATTTATGGGCGGCAACGTCTGCCGGGCTGGCGGTCAAGCCTGCGGGTTCAACACGGTTTAAAGTCATCGAAGGAATTCCCGCTGACCGTATTCGGAAACTTTTTCTCGATACGGATGGTCAGCTCTTGATTGGCACCGGCAACGGGGTTTACCAACAACAACCTAATACATTTGAATTTAAACAGTTGTTGCCAAATATTAATTACACCATTAGCGCGATCAATCGTACAAGAGACGGAGCTCTGTGGTTAGGGACCTACCGTAATGGCGTATTGCGTCTGTACAATGGCGAATTGCAGCAAGTTACTACGGCTAATGGACTCCCCAATAACCACGTCTTAGATATTCTTGAGGACCAAGAAGGGAGTGTTTGGGTATCGACCCACGGTGGTCTCATGCAGTTTCGGCGTTCATTGTTCACCACGATGCAATCTCATAACGGTCTTGCTGGCGACTTTGTAAGGTCGGTTTATGAATATAAAAACCAACTATACGTTGGAACAAGCAACGGCATAAGTACCGTCAACGAGTCACGTCTCGCAACCTTTAACCCCCCTCACCCTTTGGCAAATCAATCTGTTTTGTCGTTTGCTGATTATCAAGGGCAACTGGCCATTGGTACCTATACCAATGGATTATTCATCTGGGATGGTGAACGTGTTACCGACCACTTAACTACCGATAATGTTCTTAAATCAGAAGAAGTGCGTGCCATCGCGACGTCAGAACAATATGGTGTATTCCTCGGTACGCCGATTGGGGTTACCCAACTAGTGAAGACAGCCAACGGCTGGCAGTCAAAATTAATAACGACCCGAGATGGACTGCAAAATAATTACATCACCACGCTCCGGGTCATTGGCGATGAACTTTGGGTTGCCTCAGTCAGTGGTGTTTCTGTCATTGACTTAGCCGCGTCATCAGATCATTCGTTTAAGATTAATAAGCTTGATTTCAGTGGCTTGAATGACGCCCAGTTAACCTTTCAAATTAGTCTGAAAGGTCCTTACGTTTTTCTCGCTACCGATCGAGGTCTAATATATCACCATCAAAAGAATGATACCTGGGGCATCATTAACCGAGATCAAGGATTACCATTGGATAACTATATGTCCATGGCCTTTGATGGGGATGCAAACATTTGGTTAGGTTCTAACCGTGGCGCCCTGTTTATTGCCCATGATGTATTTGATGACTTTCTCAATGGCAAGATCGATAAACTGACCTATCAACGCTTTACCGAAGTCGATGGTATGGGGAGTTCACAAATTAACAGTGGCAGCCCCGCAATGATACGCAGTAGTACGGGACGAGTATGGATGAGCACTGCGCGTGGCGTATCGTCGATTGCACCCTCCGATTTGAAATCGATGGTACAGGTCGCCCCACCCGCGGTTATTTCATCCGTGACAGCCGACGGCGAGCGAGTGACTTATGGAGGCCATATACCGGCGGATACGCAACGCCTTGTAGTCAATTACGCCGGATTAGGATACCTCATGGCCGACCACATCGAATATCAAGTTCGCCTTGTGGGTTTCGATGATAATTGGCTTGCTCGCGGTTCAATGACCACATCTGAATATACGTCCTTACCCGCCAATGATTACGTATTTCAGGTCCGCGCTGCGTATCCAGGAGGTGCTTGGAGTGACCCCGTCAGCTTCGCCTTCACTCGTTCTGAACATCCCTGGCAACAATCATGGTTTTGGCTATCTATCATTTTTGCCTTGGGATTGGCGGCAACTATATTAGTGCGAGCACGAATTCGCTTTTTGAACAACCAACGGGCTCAACTCGAGCTGATGGTTGCCGAAAAAACCAAAGAGCTTAAAGGGCTTGCACGTCAAGACTCACTGACTCAGTTAGGTAATCGGCGAGCATTTGATGAGCAGCTTCAGTATGAATTTAAACGTTGTGAGCGATCGGAACAGCCTCTATCGCTTGCTATTATCGACGTCGATCACTTCAAATCTATTAATGACCGTTTTTTACATGTGATCGGTGACCAAGTACTGATAGAGCTCTCGGCGCTATTAAGCAACATGTTAAGAGATATAGACTACATTGCGCGCTGGGGCGGCGAAGAGTTTGCATTGTTAATGCCCGAGACAACCGCTAAAGAAGCGCTACAAGCAGCCGAACGAATTCGTCAGCGGATAGAGGACACATCTTATCAACATCTTGCCGATGAGCTAGCTGTGACAGTGAGTATTGGCGTGGCCTCGAGCGAACATTACCCTAATCACAGTGCGCTGTTAGTAGCTGCTGATAAAGCGTTATATAAAGCCAAGCAAAGTGGTAGAAATAGAACGGAGTTAGCCTAAATATGAAAAAGTCACTTATCGCGTTGACGGTGGTCGGGCTGCTCGCTGGTTGCGGCGACGCCACCACTCATGAGCAAAACGCTAACACCAAAGTGTCGGTCAAAAGCGTCTCAATGTCAGAGAAGCTCAATGAAATTTATCAAGGGTATTTTACCGAAAATCTCGATTTAAATCCTCTCACGGCGACGTATATCGGGCGCGAAGGCTATAACGACAAACTGCCTAATTTTTTGTCACCAGCCCACCGTAAAAAACAACGCCAGTTAGAGCAGACATACCTAGATAAAATCGATTCTATTGATATCGACTCATTAACTGAAAAGCAGAAAATTAGCTATCAAATATTTCGTCAGGACCGCATTAACGCCATCGCAGGGTTTGCGTTTCCTTCGCACCTGATCCCGATTAACCAGTTTTATAATCTGGCAAATCAATATGCGATGCTTGGTTCAGGTGACTCGGCTCAACCATTTAATGATGCTGAAGACTATGCCAATTGGGCAAAGCGGATGCATCAGATCCCTGTCATATTTGATCAAGCTATCGCAAATATGAAAGAAGGCGTAGAAACAGGTATTGTTCAACCTCAGGTACTCATCAAAAAATCAATAACACAAATCCGAGCTCAGCAAGTTAATGATGTTAAAGAAAGTATTTTCTGGCGCCCCATTGACCAGTTTCCAGATACGTTATCGGAGCAACAACAGGAAGCGTTCCGCACTCAATACGCCAACATATTGAATAACGAAGTTATTCCCGCCTATCAACGCTTAGCAGACTATTTAGAGCAAGAATACTTACCTCACACACGCACCAACAGTTTCGGAATTGGTCAGCTTCCAAACGGTAAAGCATGGTATCAGCACCAAATCAAAGTCAATACATCAATCGATATCAGTGCCGACAAGGTTCACCAACTCGGTAAGCAAGAAGTCGCGCGTATTCATGATGAAATGCGTCAAATAATGACTGAAATCGACTTTCAGGGTGATTTAAAAGCATTCTTTAACTTCATGACCAACGACGAACAATTTATTTACCCAAGTCGTCAAGCCATGCTGGAAGACTACCGTGCTCTCCGCGCAAAAGTGGACGCGCGTGTGCCGAAACTATTTAATATTTTCCCGCAAGCGGACTACGAAGTGAGACCCGTTGAACGCTTCCGCGAGCAGTCAGCCAGTTCCGGTAGTTATCAATCTGCACCGAGGGGGAACACGCGCCCTGCTATATTTTACCTAAATACGTACGATCTTCCCTCTCGCCCCACGTGGGCAAAAACCGCTCTATTTTTGCACGAGGCAGCACCGGGACATCATTTCCAAATTAGTATTCAGCAAGAATTGGAGGACTTACCGCTATTCCGTAAGTACGGTCGACAAACAGCATATACCGAAGGCTGGGGTCTCTATGCTGAATCGTTAGGCGATGAGCTGGGATTGTACCAAGATCCTTATCAGCGATTTGGTGCGTTAGCGGCTGAGCTCTGGCGGTCTATTCGTTTAGTTACTGACACCGGCATTCATGATAAAGGTTGGACCCGCCAGCAAGTGCTCGACTACATGTACGATAATGCTCCAGTAGCAAAAGCACGGGCTGTTTCAGAGGCAGAGCGCTTCATGGCGTTACCGGGGCAAGCCCTCGCTTATAAAATAGGTCAGTTGAAAATCGCAGAGTTACGACGCATGGCAGAACAAAAGCTCGGTCCTAAATTCGATATCAAGCGTTTTCATCGCATCGTGCTTGAAGATGGCGCACTGCCTCTATTTTTACTCGAGAAGAAAGTTCGTCTATGGATAGCGCAGCAACTTTAATCCTCATCCGACTGCTGGCGCGCCGCGCGGCGTGCCAGCCTAGCACAGCGTTTCGAGCAGTACTTAACCTGTTCCCAATCGCGCTCCCATTTCTTTCTCCACGTAAAGGGTCGATGACAATGGGCACAGCATTTGGTGGGTAAATTAGATTTTTTATGTGCCATGTTAAAGTAAATGATCAACGGGGAGTCGAGCGGTAAGCCATACAACAAACCGACGTCGCCAGCCGGCATCAGGTTCACGATAAATACGTTTGACCGGAACATGACTGCGATCCACCCAATAAAGTTTATAAAAACGGTTTAACCTAACTTGATACGCCCGCAGCGGTAATTCATGATCAAATATCTCGATGATGCGTTTTGCCAGACTTGGCGATTCGATAATGAGGCCCGCTTCGGTATTAATTTGTGCTGACCGTGGGTCAAAATTGAACGAACCAACGAAGACCGAACGCTCATCAACAGTCACCGTCTTAGCATGCAAACTTGTCGCTGAGCGACGAAAATAGGGCAACACCCGATTTTGGGGAGATTCTTCAGTGCGCCGTATTTCGTATAGTTTTACACCCGCGGTTAGCAGGCGTCGCCGACGCCGTTGATAACCCGCATGTACTGCGGGTACATCTGTTGCTGCTAACGAGTTCGTTAGTACTTGAAACTGAATACCTTGCTCGAGCATCGCTTCAATCTGTTGAACACCATTTTGCGTTGGCACAAAGTAAGGCGAAACCATACGAACCTGTTGTTTTGCACGACTCAACACCTTAACCATTTGTTGAACCACTAAACGCGATGGCTTGCGTGACATTGATGCTTTGTACGGATCATCACTAATCCATTGGGCTTCTGCCGAATGCCAGGTTAATCGACTTAAATCGAGATCCTCGTCAGCGAGACCACCGAATACATACTCATTCAGTTGCTCTGCATGGGCTTGTTTACTGAATTGCTGCCAACGCGCAATAAACGCCTCGGTCCGACTGCGACCCGATATATTGTCAATCGACACAGCGAGATCACACTGCCAATAGTTCGACCAGTCCTCAGCAATAGCGCTCACGCAATCACCCTTGACGAGTACATCTAAATCTGAAAATAGCTGCCCTGCATGGGTTCCAAAGTACTCGTCACCAATATTGCGACCACCCACGATGGCATAGCAGTCATCGACAATGAACGCCTTATTGTGCATGCGTCGATTAACGCGTCGAAAGTCAGTAAAGTAATTAAGCCAGCGCAGTTTGCGATGAACTAAGGGGTTAAACAACTTAACTCGAAAGTTCGGATGCTGACTGAGATCACGTAACAACTGTTCGGTTGGCTTACTCGTAAAATCATCCAACAGCAAATAAACCTTCACGCCACGCTCAGATGCCAGTTTGCACTCATTCAACAGCGTTAAGCCACTGGCATCATCGCGCCACATGTAATATTGCAGCTTGATTGAGTGCGAAGCCATGCGGATGAGCGCAACGCGTTGGCGTAGACTTTCTCGGGCATCATCAAGCAAAGCAAACTGGTTGTGCTGTTTCATCGCAGGTGCTCGATTGCCTGCTGGATTCCCGCCAGTGTCAGTGCTTCCATCCGTCCGGACATGATCTCATCGATCATCTGAATAGAGGGGTAGTACTTCCAATGACTTTCAGGCTGAGGGTTGAGCCATACTGCGCGCTCAAATCGAGCCAACAGACGCTCTAACCAGACCTTTCCGGGCTCCTCGTTCCAGTGCTCAACACTCCCACCGGAGAATGCAATTTCATAGGGCCCCATGGTTGCATCCCCAACAATGATAAGTCGGTAATCCTCACCGAACCGTTTAATCAGAGATTCGGTGCTAACAAAGCTTGAACGCCGACGCGCGTTGTCATGCCAGACGCCTTCATAAACACAATTATGAAAATAGAAGCGTTCGAGGTTATGAAACTCGCCCTTCAGTGCTGTAAAAAGTTGCTCGACCTCGTAGATGTGATCATCCATCGAGCCACCAATATCCAACAGTAACAACACATTTACGGCATTGTGTCGTTCAGCTTGCCATTGCAGATCCAGCAGCCCACCTTTTTTACTTGTCGCTCGGATTGTTGCTTCAAGATCCAACTCGGTCTGAGCTCCCGTTCTTGCGAACTGACGCAAGGACCGCAAAGCCAGTTGATATGAGCGTTGCTCTAATGCAGCATGCTCGTCTAAATCACGGAATTCTCGTTTATCCCATACTTTGGCTGCACTTCGATTTCGGTTCCCCTCTTGCCCAATACGAATACCGTTTGGATGATAACCGTAGGCGCCAAACGGCGAAGTACCTCCAGTACCTATCCATTTGTTGCCACCTTGATGCCGAGACTGCTGCTCCTTTAACCGCTCCTTAAAGGCCTTCATTAGCTCGTCTAAGCCACCTAACTGGTTTAGCTTCTGTTTATCCTCTTCGGATAGATTTCGCATCAGCGGGTTATTCAGCCAGTCCTCTGGGATACGTTCGGCCACATCCACATCGACGACTTTATCGATGTACTCGGAAAAGGCGCGGTCAAATCGATCAAAAAAACGTTCATCTTTGACCAATATAACTCTCGATAATCGATAAAAGTCATCGATACTCCCCCAAATCACTTTTTTCTCTAACGCTTCGAGCAACGTGAGATACTCAGTGATAGAGGTTTTTAGGCCGTGTTTTCGAAGCGTAAAGTAAAACTCAATAAGCACGAGACGCCCGCTCGATCAATTCGATATCTTGCTCATGTTTCAACAGTGCACCGGCTAACGGCAACACAGATGGACGCTCGCGATACTCAGCAAGTTGCTCGGGTGAAATATCTTCGGTTAGCAATAAACGCAACCAATCCAGTAACTCCGACGTTGACGGTTTCTTCTTTAAACCTGATATCGAGCGCACACCAAAAAATACCGCGAGTGCCTCATCAAGTAATCGAGCTTGCAGGTTTGGAAAATGAACTTTCACGATCTCAGCCAACGTAACTTCATCCGGAAATTGGATATAATGAAAAAAGCAGCGACGTAAGAAAGCGTCGGGTAATGTTTTTTCATTATTAGACGTGATAATAACGATAGGTCGCTGTTTTGCCTCGACCTGCTCCCCGGTCTCATAGACGTGAAAAGCCATTTGATCGAGTTCTTGTAATAGATCGTTAGGAAACTCAATATCGGCCTTATCAATTTCATCTATCAATAATACAGGACGTTTTTCGGCGCTAAAGGCTTGCCACAACTTGCCCGGCTTAATGTAGTTTGAAATGTCATGTACTTTGTCGCTACCCAGCTGACTATCACGTAAGCGCGAGACTGCATCGTACTCGTAAAGGCCTTGTTGTGCTTTTGTCGTCGACTTGATGTTCCACTGCAAAAATGGCGCATCAAGTGACTCCGCAAGTTCGATTGCTAAACGAGTCTTGCCGGTACCCGGTTCTCCTTTTAGTAGCAACGGCTTTTCGAGTGTCACCGCCGCGTTTACGGCCTGTGACAAGTCATCAGAAACGATGTAATGCTCTGTGCTTTTAAAACTCATTAATTTTTAACCTTATCAAGTCGATTCAAAATTCTGGCTAAATCCGCTTTCACAAAGGGTTTTGTCAAATAATCATCCATCCCTGAACGCAGAGCGTGAGTGCGAGTTTCAGGGTATGCATTAGCGGTCAATGCAACAATATGTGGTTGATGTATCGGTAGGTCACGAATTTTTAACGTGGTCTCAATACCATCCATGGTCGGCATATGAAGATCCATAAAAACAACATCGACAGTGTTCTGTTTTAGCATCTCAACAGCCTCATGACCACTCGATACTTTTGTCACATGTTGATCGAGCGATGTTAGCATCTCGCTCACGATCAGCTGATTGATAGGATTGTCATCCACAATCAATATACGGCGAGGCACAAGCGTAGGTAGTTTCGGCTTATCAAGCGCTTCGTGATTAACATCATCACTATAAACCGCATACATGGGTAGACGTAGACTAAAACATGTCCCCCGATTCGGCTCACTATCGACTTCAATTTCACCATCTAATAGCTGTACTAAGTTTCGTACGATGGCTAAGCCAAGCCCGCTGCCGCTTTGCTTTTTACTTAAGCCTTGATGTTCTTGTTCAAAGAGTTGCCAAATACGTTGTGTGTCACGAATACCCGCACCTGTGTCACGTACTTTAATCAGCAACTCGCCCTGCGCTTGCGTTTGAGTCGTTGTGGCTGGATCGACAGACCAGTCAATCGACAGCATAATAGTGCCTTGTTCAGTGAACTTAACGGCGTTGTTCAGCAGGTTTGTCAATATTTGTATCAGTCGCGCGCGATCACTAAAAATCCGTTCGGGCAACACTTGGCTGTGATGAATAATAAACTTCACACCCTTTTCTTCGATTGGCGCACGATACATCGACTCAATGTGTTGCAGAATCCGCGCTAGCTCTAACACGTCTTTATTAAGCTTCAACTGACCTTCTTCTGAGCGTGTTAGATCCAATAAATCATTGAGCATCTGTAGCAAATGATCACCGCTCTCTTTAACGGTCATGAGTAATTGATGTTGATGAGTATCCAAAGCAGTATTCTCGAGCACACTGACTAAGCCCAAAATACCATGTAACGGTGTCCTCACTTCATGGGACATATTGGCTAAAAATACATTCTTAGCACTGGCCGCACGACGCGCATTAATTTCTGCCTGCTTTTGTTCAGTGACGTCCGTTACCGTTCCGGCGTAGCGCGTTGCTTTTCCGTGTTCATCCCGCTCAATGACACGACCTCTGTCAAGAACATAAACGTAATGTCCGTCACGGTGGCGAATGCGATGTTGGCTCTCATAAAACGGTGTAATTCCATCCAGATGATCTTTAACCGCTCGCCATACGCGGTCATAGTCATCTGGGTGAAGTCGGCTTGACCAACTATATGGACTTTGCTCTATTTCCTCTCGTGACCAGCCGAAAATCTGCGCCCATCGGTCGTTGAAAGAAGTTAAGTTAGATTGAGGATTCCATTCCCAGGTGCCGAGTCGAGTCGCGTCGAGTAGCAATTGTAACCGATTACGCTCAGTTTCTAATTTTATCTCTAACTCTTTGCGCTCCGTAATGTCGATTAAATAGCCAAATAATAATGGCACGCCGTCATCAGTATCCATTTTTATAATCGTGGTATCGGATACCCATACATGACGTCCATTTTTATGCTTAATGCGATAATCATTGTGTGTGATACGAAAACCCGTTTCGCCGCTTTTTAAGCGTTTAACTTCCTCATTGACACGAGGTAAGTCATCCTCATGTATAAGAAACTTAAAATGAACTTCGCGGTCGATAAACTGCTGTTTATTGTAACCAAAGATGGACTCAACATTATCCGACACATAACGCACCGGCCACAGTTCCGAGTCTTGCCAGACAAACAAGCACACACTGTTGCCCGCAGCAAGTAACTCTGCAAAGTTTTGATTACCGATCTGCTCGGGGTTAGGTACACTCAATGTTTCTTTCATTTACTCACGCGTCGCATATCACAACTCAATGCATTCTAACCATAACGTACATAAACTGACAGCACCCTTGGACGACTTAAAACAACTAGTCCCATAGTGAAACCCGGTCAGCTAAACGACCATTGGCTAAAGTGGTTTGAAGTTCATCCGCCATCCAACGGCCGGCATCGATCGCCTTGCTCCAGTATTGAATTCGTTGTGCCGCATCTAATTGCGCGAAGTCATTTCGATCGGGAATTTTTTGATAGGGCAACTTATTTAGAAAAGCCTCAGTTGGACTAATAAAAATGGTATTGGGCCAATTTCGTCCTGTACTGCGCCGCCATTTCAGACGTTTATCAAACCACCCAGGAATCGCTTCATGATGAAAATGCGGATAAAGGGTCAAGCCATCGACACCCGACAAATCAATATCAAAATGATAGTCAGTAATCCCACCGTCGCGATAGACTCCACGCGGAGCGCCCGGGATATCGCGTACCCCTTCCAACACCATCGGAATGGAGCCGGTAGCCAACAACGCTGGCTGGAAATTGCGCTCAGTTAAAGCAACATGCTGTGTGGGTAAGTCGTTCCAACCTTTTGAGAGCGCTAAATTTGACGCTGGATGGTGAAACACGACACGTTCATAATAACGCCCCAGCCAGCTACGGTTAATGCTATTTGCAAGTGCAGAGGACAGCAGTCCCAAAGCTTGTCGACGTCCCTCTTTAGCGGTAGACCGCAAACAACGTACGGCAATAAAGTGATGATGCACACGCGTCTGTGACAAAATCGAGGATACGGCTGATTCTGGAACATATCGATGCAGTAGCTTCTCGGCTTCGGCAGTAATCTCCCGTTGATCAGGTCTCGCACTGTAAGTTTGATGACTGTAGAGCTCAGCGAATAGACGGCTGGCAGCGACCGGATCCTCTTGACCTAACGATGCAAAACGCCAAGCACCGGCTGAAGTGCCAAGGGTATTAAGGGGCTGCTTTTTACCGGCGAAGAATTCCCCGAATAGCCATTCATCAATACCTTGTAATACAAACCATTTCGGCCCCCCAGAGGCGCCCATTAAAAGCCCAATATCATCAGCGGTCAAACCGTTCTGTTGAATATGAGATAGAGCGCTCGCTCCTGCACGAATGGAAACAAATGATTGCGTCATGGCGCCACGTCCTTATAGTTGTTTTTTTCGTTCTGCCAATACACCCAACACCAGCAATAAGCCAAGGACAGCGGGTCCGAGCAAATGCAATGGAATGGTATAAATCCAACTCGCTAGTATCGGCGTGAAGCCAATTAACAAATAGCCATAGCCAAAGGCACACAAAGCCACAAAAATTAGTGCTCGCACAATGAACGGGTAGTTCGAAACTGATTTTTTAACTAAACGGTTCACCTCATCACCATAAATCACTAATAATGTAGCCAATATCATCATAGCGATTTCATGGGTGTGTTGCCGAAGCATCATGCCTAGCTGGTTCATCAATTGCAGCAATCGAATTCTCCTTAAGCTTACCTAAGCTTCGAAGTATACCGATTTTTACTTATTCGAACATCCCCCGTCCCCTCTTTGCTACTCGCAGCGCCGCGTCAACTTTGGTATCCTCATACTTATCATTAATCAAAAATACACATGACAACGCATGAAATTTATCTCATTTAATATCAATGGAATCAGGGCTCGACTTCACCAATTGCAAGCGATGATCGATAAACATCAACCTGATGTCATCGGACTTCAAGAAACCAAAGTTCATGATGACCAGTTCCCGCAACAGGCAGTGGAAGATATGGGTTATCACGTGAACTTTTTTGGGCAAAAAGGTCATTATGGCGTTGCTTTACTGAGTAAGAAACCACTCACAAACGTGCAAAAAGGCTTTCCAAATGAGCCCGAGGATGCTCAACGCAGAATGATCATGGGGGATTACCCGCTCGATGATGGTGCTACCGTACGCGTTTTAAATGGTTATTTTCCACAGGGTGAAAGCCGCGACCATCCCACAAAGTTTCCAATGAAAGCGCAGTTTTATCGTGACCTCATTAACTACCTCAATGATGACTTATCCCCAGAACAACCCGTTATTGTGATGGGCGATATGAACATCTCTCACCAAGATCGTGATATCGGTATCGGCGAAACGAATGCTAAGCGTTGGTTAAGAACAGGTAAATGTAGCTTTTTACCCGAAGAACGTGACTGGTTAAATGAAGTACTTGATTGGGGACTGATCGACACTTATCGTACGTTAAACCCCGAGCAAGATAACGAGTTTAGTTGGTTTGATTACCGTTCTCGTGGATTCGACGATAATCGTGGTCTTCGTATCGATTTAATTCTTGCCACGCAAACGCTCGCCGATCGTTGCGAAGAAAGTGGCATAGACTATGAGCTACGAGGCATAGAGAAACCCTCGGATCATGCTCCAATTTGGAGTCAGTTCTCTATCTAACTTATTAGTAAAAGGATCGCGGTAATGGCGCTGCTACTTAATATTGTTGCACTTTGCATCCTCATCGCTACTTGGGTGAATGACAGTTGGCGCATATTGAGAAGCAGCCGCCTATTGCAGCACTTATTATTCGGTTCCGCTGCCGTCATCAGCTTTATTTGGCTATTTTCAGCCAAGCTCGAACAAGGCCTGAGTATTCATTTCTTATTGATTACCACACTCACCCTCATGCTTGGGTTCCGCTATGCATTGCTGGCAGGGGTCGCTATTATAGCTGTCAATAGTTTTGCCAATAGCTATCCATTGAATGCGATTGGCGCGCTCTACATTAGCCACATTGTAATACCGGCTGCGGTAACTTATGTGGCTTATGCCGTCATATATCACAGACTCCCGCGACATCCCTTCGTTTATATATTTTTAAATGCATTTCTTGCCGCGGCCGTTGCCATCGCTATGACCCAATTAGCACATGCGGCTTGGGCCTTGATGAGTGACCGTTTGACGCCCAAACAAATATGGGAAAACTATTTAATGATTACACCTCTGGTGATGTTTCCCGAGGCACTTTTGAATGGCATGGCGGTGACATTAATGGTTGTTTATCGACCGAATTGGTTAGTCACATTTAACGATAAGCAATATATTGACCCGAATTAATGTTGATCAGGAGGCAGTACAGATAGCGCTTGCTCCAACACATAGGCTAAGTCCATATAGGTCGGCCCTCCGTCAGTAGGCTTCTTTAAAACCGCACGGCTTTGTTTCAGCTTATCTCGTAGTTCCCAATACCAACCTCGTAACCTCCTCGGAAGGGGTTGATTCGCGCGCCAGCCAAACCAAGCAATTAATTGCAACGGCATACTTAGAATCACCAACGACGTGAGTAAGCCCTGCTGCCAATAGGCATGTAAAAATTGCCAATGTAACATTGCATTGACGACAGCAATCGCGGGTACCCAACGCTCCATCATCCGCAACAAAGGTACTAATCGGGTCTCTCGGAATGCTGCAACGACCGCATGACGAGGCCATCTTCTCGCGTACACATGTCCGTCTTTAAATAGTCGGAATATACTGAGTTTCAAATCGTATTCCTTCTCATTGACTGAGCTTCAGTTATTCAAGTTATCAACGTTTTCTGTGGATAACTTTGTTGATAGGGTGTACTCATTAGCGCACACCTCGCGAACTATATACGCTTTTGCTTACTGGACGTATTATAATCAACTACAGGTTTGTTTTGCACCTTTATGGCTAATTCAGATAAGCTATGGTTAAGATAGTTCGTAGGAGATGTCATGCCAGCCCCTTCTTTATTAGCGCCATGCTCGGGTCGCTTGCTCACGTCAAGTCATCACCCTAGCCCGCTGATTCAGTCACAGTGGCTTGGCCACACCACATGTATTGATGTCTCTGGCAACCAAGTGTTCGCGCCTGCCGATGCCGTCATCAGCTATATATCACCGGCAGGCAACTTTATTCACCTCAACACTGACGCGTTGGGTCGCATCCTACTGTGTCTCGGCGCACATGAGCCAGCCAATAAATTGACAGCGCTACACCGCCATGTCGGTAGCGGTGATGAGGTAACTCGCGGCACGCCGCTATTGTCGCTGAATCAAGCGTTAATAAGACGACAAGCGAATGCTTACAATCTAATGGCCGTTATACTGCAACCTAATTACTCGTTCGATAAACTGACATTGAGAGAAAGCGGCGTCGTCACCGCTTTAGAATCTGAATTAGTTATTCAAAAGGACATATAATGATCAAAGTGCATGGCATCAAAAACTGTGACACCGTAAAAAAATCCATAAAATGGCTAGAACAACATCAACTTAAGTACGAATTCCGTGATGTGCGCGAAATTCCGCTATCCACAGCTGAGGTCGAGCAATGGCTCGCCGATATACCCGCTGACCAACTGGTAAATAAGCGCAGTACCAGTTGGCGACAGTTGGACGAATCACAACGTGATCTGAGTAATCAGGCGTTGGTGTGCCAGCTTATAGTCGAGCAACCAACATTGTTTAAACGGCCGCTCGTTCAAGCCAAAGGAGAGGCACGCGTTGGCTTTAATGCCCAACAGTGGGAGGCATGGTTAGGCTGATGTCAAATAGTGAAACATTGCAACTGGCTAAAACGCTATTAGAGAGGCCATCGATCACGCCTGCTGATGAAGGCTGTCAGCAAGTACTCGGCGATCGGCTGAAATCGCTTGGCTTCGAATTGGAGTCGATGATATTTGAGGATACGACTAATCTTTGGGCGCGTCTGGGGCAAGGCAAGCCAGTATTGTGTTTTGCCGGTCACACGGATGTCGTTCCTCCTGGCGACCCCAGTGATTGGTCGTTCCCTCCTTTTCAACCCACCGAGCATGAAGGCTATCTTTATGGTCGAGGGGCTGCCGATATGAAAGGGAGCCTCGCAGCGATGATCGTTGCGGTTGAACGCTATCTCAAACAGGTCGACGAACCTCCTTTCGATATCGCTTTTTTGATCACCAGCGACGAAGAAGGTCCGTTTATCAATGGAACCAAACGCGTGATGGAGACCTTGGAGTCTCGTAACGAAAAAATCACTTGGTGTATCGTGGGAGAGCCCTCTAGCACAGAACAGCTCGGCGACGTCGTCAAAAATGGTCGTCGTGGAAGCCTTTCTGGCTCGCTTAGTGTGATTGGAGTACAAGGGCATGTCGCCTACCCTCATCTCGCCGAGAACCCCGTTCATAGTGCAGCTAATGCGCTTGCTGAACTGACCCAAACACGCTGGGATGATGGTAATGAATTTTTTCCACCGACCACCTTTCAAGTGTCTAATATTCATGCAGGTACGGGGGCTGGCAATGTGATCCCAGGGCGCTTAGATATCGAATTTAACTTTCGGTTTTCGACAGAGTCAACATCAACTCAGTTGCAACAGCGCGTAGAGGCTATCTTAGACGCCCACAACCTTAATTATCAGCTTAACTGGAAACTCAACGGTCCCGCCTTTTTAACTGCACAGGGTCTTTTCATCAATAAAGTTCAGTGCGCAATCGAGCGGGTTTGCGGCTATCCAACAAAGCTCTCGACCGCTGGAGGAACATCGGATGGACGTTTTATTGCGCCAACAGGCGCTGAGTTAATCGAACTTGGACCGGTAAATGCCACTATTCACAAAGTCGACGAATGTGTGAAGATAACTGATCTTGATACGCTCACAGACGTTTACCAAGCCATACTGGAAGAAATGAGTGTTTAACGATGATAACTTCAGCGCAGCGTTTGGGTAAGGCCCAGGATCATTTACTGACATTAATCGACGGCCACATGCTTCACCCTCTGGCAGCACGAGCTTTTGAGGAAATGAAAGAGGCGGCGTCGCGTGATGGTATTACCCTTGCTATTGCGTCGGGTTTTCGTAGTTTTGACAGGCAGTTGTTGATTTGGAACCGAAAATGGTCTGGTGAACGTTCGGTCAATGACGAACAAGGGCATCCGCTTGATACGACCCAGCTGAGCGATGAAGAAAAGCTACACGCGATTCTTCACTGGTCAGCGTTGCCAGGCGCCAGCCGCCATCATTGGGGGACCGATATTGACGTATGGGACCCCTCTCGTTTTAACTCTAACCAAACGCTTCAACTGGTGCCCGAGGAGTACGAACACATCAATGCGCCCTGTTATCCATTGTTGTGCTGGCTGCAACAGCATGCTCACGAATTCGGCTTTTTCTTTCCTTATCGCGTCTACCAAGGCGGGGTGTCTCACGAACCTTGGCATTTGAGCTATCAGCCAGTCGCCGATCATATTCAACAATCGTTGACGCTCGACGAGCTCAAAAACGCGCTAAGCAACACTGATATCGCGGGTAAAGAGACCGTACTAGCGCACTTACATGTCATTAAAGAACGTTACTTTGACAATATCTGTCGTGGTAACACAGGAGAAGAGTAATGCAAGAGCATTGGGTTTGGTTAATTATTTTGTTGGTATTGGGCGTCGTTGTGAGTAATTTGATGGTACTTAAATACAGTAGCAAGTTAAAATGGCCTACTAAAAATAAGCCGCCCAAAGAAAACTCTGAGGACGACTCATCTAAACAATAAAAAGTAGGTCGGCAGTCTAGACTAGGAGAATTGCACGCCTAAACGCTGACCGACCTCCTTATAGGCTTCCACTACCCCGCCAAGGCCCTGACGAAAGCGATCTTTATCAAGCTTCTCACGAGTCTTAGCATCCCATAAGCGGCAACCATCAGGGGTAAACTCATCGCCTAATACGAGTTGTCCGTCGAACACGCCAAACTCGAGCTTATAGTCGACTAACAGTAACCCAGCTTGTTCAAATAATGATTTAAGCACCGAGTTGACCTTAAACGTCAGCGCCTTCATTTGCTCAATTTGCTCCTTTGTCGCCCAACCAAAGGCTTCTATGTGATACTCATTAACCATCGGGTCATGCAAGGCGTCATTTTTTAGGAAAAACTCAAACGTCGGCGGATTTAGTGTTTTACCTTCCTCAACCCCTAGGCGACGAACTAACGAGCCAGCGGCTACGTTGCGAACAACGCACTCAACTGGAATCATATCCAACTTTTTAACCAATGATTCTGTATCACTCAGCAACTCATCTAATTGCGTTGGAATACCCGCCTTTTCTAATTGAGTCATAATGAAATGATTAAAACGATTATTAACCATTCCTTTATCTTCGAGTTGCTCTACTTTCTCTCCGTCAAACGCGGAAGTATCGTTGCGGAACTCCAACACTAATCGTGATGGGTCATCTGTCGTATACACGGTTTTTGCTTTCCCACGATACAGCTCGTTTCGTTTTTCCATAGGTTGTGCCGCCTTTACTGTTGACTTGCTACTTTTAATGCTTGCTCAAGAGCAGGCTTAACCGACTCGAGCCATGCCTGATCGACTACTTCATCATTTGACCAAACGCTAATGGCCGTATCATCCCCAAATTCGACTAAGCGAATTTCATAATTTCCTTCTGGAATACCCAACGATTCATAATCGTCCCCACCGATGAATAGGAAACCTGAGTCCGGCTCGGTGTACTCAACAAAATAGGTGCCTGCCTCGCGGTTTAAGTCATCAATGCTCAAACCTATTTGTTCTAATGCTTGACCGGTGAGCACCCAAGCGTCATCGAAGTCTAGCTCAACCACAAATACGGGTTGCTGTTTAGCATTGGTACTGACTGAAACGGGCACGCCCGCTTCTCGGCTCTGTTGGATTGATTGTTGGTGGACACGATTCACTTGAGACACAACTTTATTCAACAAATCAACTGATAAGTTATGCTGAGTCAGTTCTGCCATTTCAGTGCGATCGCCGTTTACCTTTTGCGATACGTCCGCTAACGTCACTTCAAGCGCAGTCGTCCGACCGTGCGTTTCTGGCGCCTGCGTTAACACGTAGCGAAAACTTTGTTCCAGAGACACAGTAGTATCTCCGTCACCTAACAACCACCAACCACCATCGCCTTCTGCTTCATATTCGTCTTCGGTAGTAAGCAACTCAGTGGTCCACTGGTTTTCGCCCGTTTTAGTAAAAGTTAGGCCTTTGCGGTCTAAGACTTGTTCAGCTGCGGTCCAGACAGTGTTTACAATACTGTCTGACATACCTTCAACCAAATCAAAATACACCCGTGCTTGTTTTTCGTTTTCGAGTACACGACTCCCCAACGCAATAGGATGAACCTGGCGAGGTGAAACAACGCGAACTTCTTCGCCTATGGGTCCAGAGGTATCTGCAGCAGGAATTTTGTAACTATTACTGTAGTCAGGCGTTTCCAAACCCGAAGGAACGTTTAACTCGGGTCGTTGCTTTAAGTTGACATAATCAAAGTCACCATTCGCTTGCTCTTTTTCAATCGAGCTACACGACGCGAGGGTAATCATCGCCAACGAAGTCACGATGGCTGTACGGCGAAAATTCATTTCCACTCCTGCTACTTAAGTAAGTGTAATTGGTTGAGGGCGCGCTCGATAACAAGCTGACTGTCTTCGCTTGGCGGCGTCAGAGGTAAACGATAATTGGCGCTACATTTACCCATTAACGCGAGAGCCCACTTAACTGGAATCGGATTTGATTCAACAAACAATGCATTATTGAGTTCACGGAGTTCACTATCGATTTGTTCAGCTTTTTCACGTTCTCCACGAGTCGCAGCATCAACCAGCGCTTTTATTCGGCTTGGCACTACGTTGGCTGTAACACTGATAACGCCATGCCCACCGCGCAACATAAATTCACACGCGGTCGGGTCATCGCCACTCAGCAAAATAAATTGGTTGCCACAGCGACGCTTCAGTTCTTCGACACGAGAAACATCGCCCGTCGCTTCTTTAATGCCAATCACATTATCAATTTCAGCGAGTTGTTCAACCACTTCAGGTGGCATGTCTAATGCGGTTCGACCGGGCACATTATATAAAATCTGCGGTTTATCTGAGGCGTCAGCGCAAGCTGAATAATGGGCGATCAGGCCTTCTACTGAAGGCTTGTTATAGTAAGGTGTGACGTTGAGAAAACCATCGACACCAAAGTGACTCATCTTCTCTGTGAGTTGCACGGCCTCGGCGGTGGAGTTTGAGCCGTTACCTCCAATTACTTTGATGCGGCCATTAGCGAGTTCGACCATCGCAGCAACAACATCAATGTGTTCTTCATGGCTGAGTGTGGTTGACTCCCCCGTTGTGCCTACCGCGACAATTGCGTCTGTCCCGGATTCAACATGGAAATTCACGAGTTCTTCAAGTTCGTTATAGTCGATATTCCCATGCTTAGTCAGCGGTGTGACTAAGGCAACAATACTACCTGTTAGCATATAGGCTCCAAATTCCTAATCATGGGGCCTAATGTTACTGGTAGCCCCAAATAAACACAAGACTAGGAACACGTAGCACGTAATTTGTTCCCTTCATTTTAATCCAAACCCAGCTTCGCTATCATATATATACTGGATCTTATCGTTAGGAGTTAGAAATGGAACGTTTACAAGCTGGCGACAAAGCGCCTAACTTTGAACTTTTAGATAAAAACGAAGAAAAAGTATCTTTACAAGCATTACTGAAAGACCATCGTGTGTTGGTGTATTTCTACCCAAAAGCAATGACCCCTGGTTGCACTGTTCAAGCGCAGAACTTGCGTGATGAAAAAGATCGTTTACTAGAACACAATGTCATCTCAGTCGGTATTAGTCCTGATGCGCCTAAGCGATTAAATAAGTTTACTGAACGTGACGAGCTTAACTTCACGCTACTGAGCGATGAAGATCATGCGATTGCAGATAAGTTTGGAGTTTGGGGTCCAAAAAAATTTATGGGCAAAGAGTACGATGGTATTCATCGAATCAGCTTTCTAGTTGAACAGGACGGTACGGTGAGTCACGTATTTGATAAGTTTAAAACAAAAGAGCACCACCAAGTGGTACTCGATCATTTAGAGCAGAACTAAAGTCATTTCGGAATAAGGCGCACTGAGCGCCTTATTCTTCGGCTGGACTACTCTTCTCAATCAGGGCTTCTCGACTTGACCAAGCGGTTATCACCGCTTTGACTAAGCTCGCCAACGGTATCGCGAAAAATACGCCCCAAAAACCCCAAATACCACCAAAGATAAGCACCGCAGCAATAATATAGACCGGATTAAGGCTCACCGCCTCGGAAAACAATAATGGCACGAGCACGTTGCCATCTAACGCTTGGATAATGAGGTAGCCAATCATCACGTAAATGAATGGACCTGTAGCACCGAATTGAAATAATGCCACTAATGCGACGGGTATGGTCACCACGACGGCACCAATGTACGGTATCAATACTGATAACCCGACTAAAATTGACAGCAACGTCGTGTAACGTAAATCAAAAGCAAAGAACACAGCAAAAGAGGTCACGGCAACCACAATGACTTCCAGAGCTTTGCCGCGGATGTAGTTCATGATTTGCAGGTTCATTTCCTGACCGACTTGCGTAATTAAACGACGGTTAGTGGGCAATATGCGGCTGAAATGAGCAAGGAGCGTATTCCTGTCTTTGAGCATGAAAAAGACTAATAACGGCACGACAATTAAGTAAACCAGCATCGCCATTACATTGACCAGTGAAGTCAAAGAGCTCGTCAATATTTGCTCGCCGAGCCCTACGACACGACGTTTAACAGTTAGCATCAACTCGGTTATTTGCGATTCATCAATCACCGATGGAAACAATTCGGGTAGTTTGTGCAACCACACTTGCAAGTTCGCCAACATATCAGGTAGCTCACGAATCAGCGTTGTGCTTTGTTGCCAGACCACTGGCACGAGCGTAAACAGGCACAGCGTCGCAATACAAATGGTGAGGCTCATAACAATAATGGTGGCAGCCAAACGCCCCATCCCCGCGTCAATCAATCGATTTACAGGCCAATCAAGTAAATAAGCGAGCGCAATCGCAGCTAGAATGGGTGCTAATATTCCACCGAAAAATACAATCAATAGAACCGACACAATGAGCAATAAAAATAGCGTCACTGCATTGGGGTCTGAAAACTTATTCCGATACCACTGCTGAATATGTTGGAACATTCCGAGCTTCCTGTTCGGTGTGATTAAAGGTTCACGATGCTTGCAATCTTACGGTAACACCATAGAGTAGAAAAGGAACTTATTGTAAATTAATAACTCTACGTAGAATATTGCGTTATAACAGCGGTTAATGTGAATGTTGTATCTCAGAAAAACTCAGCGCTTTATGACAAGCGGGATCGCGCTTGCGCTCATGCTAGCGCTTCCCTCCGCGTTTCAAGCACCCGAGGCCCTTGCTCAGCAACATAGAAATCTGCCCGAAATCGGCACCACCGGAGCGGGCTTTATGAGTATTGAGCGAGAAAAAGTCGTTGGCGACTACTATATGCGCCAACTACGCGCAACGGCGCCTATTATTCAGGATCCTGTATTAAACAGCTATCTTAAAGATGTTGGTCAACGTTTAGTGCGTAATGCGGACAACGTGCGCTACCCTTTCTCATTTTTTTGGTTAAATATTAACGAAATAAATGCGTTCGCCTTTATGGGGGGATATGTTGGTGTCCATACCGGGCTCATTCAGCAAGCTCGCAATGAGTCTGAGTTCGCAGCGGTCCTAGGGCACGAAATAGCACACGTAACTCAGCGCCATATTGTGCGGAGTATGCAAGAGCAACAACAGAACATGCCGCTCACAATAGCCGGCGTGATTGGCTCTATCTTGTTAGGGATTGCCAATCCAGAAGCAGGCGCTGCCGGACTCTACACAACGATCGGCGCAACGGGTCAGGCACAAATCAATTATACACGCCTATTTGAACAAGAAGCCGATCGTATTGGCATAACAACACTCGCCAATGCCGGTTTTGACCCCATGGGGGCGCCTAATTTTTTTGGTCGTCTAGCCGACCAATACCGTTACGTATCAAAACCTCCTGAAATGTTACTGACTCACCCCGTTCCCGAGTCCCGTATTGCGGATACGCGCACCCGTGCTGAGGCATTAGGTCGTCGTGATGTACCACAAAGTCTAAACTTTGAACTTGCTAAAGCGCGAGTTGATGCGCGTTATACACGCAGCACGCCGAATAGTGAGTTCGTTAAAATGACCAAAAGCGATAATATCATCACTCAACAAGCCGGCGGCTATGCATTGGCCATCAGAGCACTCGATGCAAGCAATCCTGATACGGCACAACAATGGTTAACCCCGTTACTTGAGCGCGATCCTAGAAATCGTTTCTATATTGATGTGCAAACCGATATTTACCTTGCCTTGGAACAAAATGGTAAGGCACTTGATATGCTGAAGCGTGAGTACACACGAAGCCCTGACGATCCGGTGATTATACTCAACTACGCGAATGCTGCGATTCGTTCAAATGAGGCTGAGCTGGGCGTGAAATTATTGCGCAATTATCTGTTAGCTGAACCAGATTCATTAATTGCCCTCGATCTGCTTACCGATGCCTATCAGCGAACTTCTGATAGAGCCGCGATGTACGAGACACGCGCGGAAGCCTTGGCACTCCGCGGTGGTTTCGATCTTGCTATTGATCAACTACAAACAGCGCAAAATCACACACAGAATAAGCTAACCGAGAAACGACTTAACGCGCGTATTGACCAATTACGCGCCGAAAAGGAACGCCTGAAAGGACTACTCTGAGCGCACTTTAGCAATCGCTTTTCGTAGACTCGCTCGTGTTTGCTCACCCAACAGTGGACCGGTCACCTTTCCACCTGGACCAACAATGTAAGTGGCCGGTAACATACCCGGCTTATCAAACGGTAATTTCGGTGCTGGCAGGCTCAACGCCAAAGGAAAATCAATATCATGTTTTTCCGCCAGCGCGTTGATTTGCTGATTACTCATCGGATCAAAACTGATGCCAATCAGTGTTAGTTGGCTGTCGTCACTGACTTCGTTGTGATAAAACTCGTTAAGTTCAGGCAACTCACGCAGGCAGGGAGTGCACCACTCGGCGAAGTAATTCACCACCACGGTGTTCGCTTTACCATTTTGCCAGTTTATCTGGCTTTCGTTGTTGAGTTGAATGTCCGGCTCTTGTGAACAACCCACTACACCCAATGCTAACACTGTCGCAACTAGCAATGACAATTTCATATTCGGCCCGTATTCGTTATGATAAGAAACAACGTTTGACTAATAGAGTGAATCAATATGTCTAAAGTTACCATATACCATAATCCGCGTTGTTCAAAGTCACGCCAAACGCTTGAGTTATTGCAACAGCATGGTATCGAGCCAACCATTATCAAATACCTCGAAACCCCACCAAGTCAAGCCGAACTGAGCAGTTTGCTGAATAAACTCGATATCAGCCCTAGACAACTGATGCGCACAAAAGAAGCGGTATATAAGGAACTTAAGTTAGCCGACGAGTCGGATGATGAGGTATTGCTCACTTCGATGGTCAATAACCCCAAGCTTATTGAACGTCCGATTGTCGTTAAGGGTGAGAAGGCCGTATTAGGACGCCCGCCGGAGAATGCGTTGGAGTTGATAAAGTGAGTGGCTGTAACGTCGTCATATTTTATTTTAGCCGAGGCGGTCAGACACGTTTACTTGCAGATGCCATAGCCGAAGGCGTTCAGGCAACCGGAGCTGAAGCGCTTTTACGCACGGTCGAAACCGATAGCGATGCCGCGAGTATGCGTGATTTACTTCTTGATAAAAATGAGCTGATCAACTGTGATGCGTTAATAATGGGAAGTCCAACTCGTTTTGGTCACATGAGCGCACACCTGCAAAAATTTTGGGAGACGACCAGCCGCGAATGGCTAAATGGTGATCTAATTGATAAACCTGCAGCCGTTTTTACGACAACCAGTTCATTACACGGTGGTCAAGAGAGTACCCTACTTAATATGGCATTGCCTCTGCTTCATCACGGCATGCTACTAACGGGCATTCCTTATGAGCAACCGAGTTTACATCACGATAATGCAGGTGGTTCGCCTTACGGTGCTGGTGCGTTAAATGCATCATCCAATTTGACATTATCGGCCAATGAGCGAGCCAGTGCCGTTGCTTTGGGTCAACGAGTTGCAACAATTGCACAACAGCTAAAATCAACCAAGGATGCATAACATGGCCGTTCAAATGGCACCAAAAACACGCTTTTTTCGCATCGCCACACAGACCGGTTACTGGCTGCTGTTGGCACTTCTGATTCTGTGGCATGGTCTCATTCCAGAAAGTGACACGAGTGCCCTACCCACTTACCTATCGTTAATTTTTTGGGTTTTACCGATGTTATTTCCACTCGTTGGATTAGTTAAAGGGAAGCCCTACACACACGCTTGGTTTAATTTTATTTTGATGTTCTACTTTTTGCACGGACTCACAACCGTATACACACATCCTGATGAACGTGTATGGTCAGTTTTAGAAATACTTTTCACGACAGTTGCTTTTGTCGGTGCAACAGGGTTTGCACGGCACCGCGGACGTGAATTAGGGCTGGGCCTTAAAAAGCAAAAAGAGGCTAAATAGCCAATACTTGTTTCACAAATGGAATCGTGAGTTTTCGTTGGTGCGCGATAGAGGCTTTATCGAGTTGATCTAAGTGCGCCAACAACCCTGCCATATCGCGTCCCAACCGATGCAACATGAAGATAGCCACATCGTGCGGCAACTGCAAACCTCGCCATTGTGCACGAAGCGTCAATGCGCTTGCCTTGCCATCATCATTGAGTGGGCTGAGTTGAAACGCCGTTGCCCATTGTAAACGAGAACGCAAGTCAGCGAGTTCAACTGATAACTGACTCGCACTCGCATGAGCGGTCATCATCAAGCGACAGTGCTCAGCATCTGTAATCGTGTTAATTAATTTGAATAACTCATAGCACCAAGTGGGGTCCTTAAGTACCGTATCAATATCATCTAGACAGATAATATTGAATGCATCCAAGCCTGCTAGCACTTGCTCGGCGTTGCTTTCTTTCAAATCCGCCAACGGCAAATACATGACTTGGGTGTGTTGTCCAGCTAATGAGACAATCGAATGTAACAGGTGACTTTTCCCTGAGCCCGAAGGACCTGATAAAAGTGTCAAGCGTTCGCCCTGCGTTTCACTCAGAGGTTTTGTTGCGATTTGCTTGAGCCAACGCACCACATTATCATTCTGTTGCTCTAAGTAGGTGGTAAAATTTTCATCATCAGGCAACTGCACTGCAAGTGTTAGTTGCTGAGGTTGTTGCTTACCGGCTGTCATTATTCTGTTGCCACCCACCGATAAGTCGTTTCCTCCTCAGCGCTTTGCTCGCGCAAAGCAAAGGGATCGCGACGCTTTTGTTGTAAACGCCCATCTAACTCAATAGCTTGTAACAGATGATCGGGCGTATCCGTTAAGGTCACCTCAAAGCGGCTGAATGTTGGGCTGTAATCAGTTAGCTTGACTTGCTGTACAGAGGTCACACTCGCAATGAACCTTTGAATATCTAGAATACTTTGCCAACCCTGCAAACCTTCCACACGAATAGGAAACTGAATCAACTGACTCTCACCTGACGCAATCAAAGCAAATTCATTAGCAAGCGATTCATGCAATTGATTCATGAACGGACCTGCAAGAAAGTCGCGTGAATTTGCAAACACTTCGCCCGACTTTCTAATATCGCCCACACGGACCACCCAGTCTAACCGCCAACGGCCTTTTTCGGCTTCGCCCTCGGCTTTAGGTTCATCATCCGTCACGCCGCGTTCTGCTACCTTCGCGACCAAATAGCCATCTGCTCGATATCGCTGTGAAGCGTCGCCAATAGGGGTCAAAAAACGTCCCCAAATGTCAGAAATAGAGACTGACGTTGCATCCGTCAAATCCATTAAAGGAAACTGTAAGGGTAAACCGCGTTGCTTAGCGAGGTGGCGGATCTGTTGAATAAAGATAGACTCGTCGTTTGCTGCTAAAATATGCCGTTTGCCACGCTCGTCGCTACTGGCTACCCACATCAACAATTCCGGACGTCGACTCCCCCAGTAGGGCAGTTGATTAACCTTAAATAACTCAGACAGCTTACGTCCATCAAAGTTGGCGGTAAGATATAACGTATTCCCGTTACGCCGATAACCGTACTGTAATAGGTAGTCGTCCAACTGACTCTTAGCATTCTTTATTGCACGATGCTCGAGTGTCTTCTCGCTTCCCGATATTTTTAATATCACCTGTTCAAACGCTGTGCGCAACGCTTCATCACGTTGGCTCGCTGCCTGCGAAGACACTTCTATTTCCGCTGAGAAAAGATCATCAATAAGTCGACCCTGTGCCGAGAAGCACAGTAATAAACTTACCATACAGATGAAGTATTGAACTGTTGCGCGCATCATAGGCCAGCCTTCAAAAAATCGTTCATGAAATGCATGTTAAACACCCAAACGCAACACGGCAAGTGACAACTTGTGGATAACCTTGTGGGAATGCCCTCGACAACGTAAATTCAAGTAATTTATCGATAGCCTAGTCAAAAACCGGTCACCTCGCTAAAATGAAACAAATTTTGTGACTAGGAACATTATGCTTAAAAAACAATTACGTGGCATTAGCTCGTTATTATCGAGTATCAGCTTGATTGGGGTCTGTGTCGGTATGACCAGTACGCTCCTCAGTTTACGCGCCACGATTGAAGGTTTTGGCACCTTAGTCACTGGTTTTATCATGTCGGCCTACTTTATTGGCTATTTATTTGGCTCGACTCGCGCCCCCAAAGATATTCGTCGAGTCGGTTATATACGTTCGTTTGGCGGACTGGCTGCCCTCGCCGCGGCCAGCGTGTTAGTTCAAGCTATCTGGATTGACCCTGTCGTCTGGTTTGTCATGCGGTTTGTGACTGGCTTTGCGATATCAGGCATCTTCGTCATTGTTGAAAGTTGGCTAAATACCATGGCTGATAACAAGAGCCGTGGCACCTTGTTATCCATTTACCTCGTTATCATTTACAGTGGTCTGATTGCCGGTCAGTTAATACTCGGTGTCGCAGATCCCGGCGGCTTTATCGCCTTTGCCATTGTGGTACTGCTTATCAATTTAGCGCTAATCCCCATCTTAGTAAGCGTTACCGTTGAGCCAACCACGCACGAAAATCGCAAGGTACCCGTTAAAATGTTATTGAATACAGTACCATTGGGGGTTATCAACGCATTTGTAATGCAAGCATGTTACGCCATGTTTTACGGTATCGGTCCGATGTATGCTTCGTATATTGGTCTTTCCGTACTACAGATCACGTTCTTTATGTCAGCGTTTATAGTCGGCGGACTTCTCTCGCAAACACCGTTTGGCTTGCTATCAGATCGCATTGATCGTCGTATTGTTATCGCCATTTGTGCCGCAGGCGGAACCGCTGCAGCTATTTTACTTGCTCAGCTTGGTGCCGGAAATGCCTTACTCATTTATCTAGTCGTAGCGGTGCTTGGCGCCTTTATTCTACCGCTCTACTCGCTCGGTATGGCACACACCAACGATTACCTCGAGAAAGACCAGATGGTTGGTGCCACGGGCGCTATCATCAAAATCGGTGGTGCAGGTAGTATCATTGGTGCGCCGGCGGTCGCTGCGTTAATGCAGTTCGGTGCTATTAACTACTTCTTTCTACTGCTTGGTGGTCTCACCGCTTTTGTGGGTTGTTACGCACTGTACCGCATCACGCGTCGTGCTAAAGCTGAGGAACAATTACACAGCAACTTTGCTATTCTAGCACCGTCACAAACCTCCGATGAGCTATTAACTTCCATGGCGGAAGAGGCGCCAGATGAAGAGGACGATACCGAAGAAGAAGTGGATGGTACGGCGGTACTGAAGCGCTAACGCGCTTCAGTACACTAACAATTACTGAATAAGCTCAGCGACCCAGTCGCGCGCTTCAGCAATGATTTGCTCGAGGTGTGCGGCTGATTTAAAGCTTTCCGCATAGATTTTATAAACCGGCTCAGTGCCTGAGGGTCGTGCGGCAAACCAGCCATCTTCTAACACGACCTTGACACCGCCAAACTGAGCGTCATTACCCGGCGCTTTTGTAAAAATATCGACAACGTTACTTTCAGCTAACGTGGTTAATTTCAATTTGTAGGCTCGAATATCCTTGAAGCGCGCGTTCTGTTCCAACGACGATGTCGTATCAACCCGCTGATAAAACGCTTCGCCGTGCTGCGCACATAATTTTTTGTAATAAGCGCTCGGGGATTCACCGGTGGCAGCTTGCAGCTCTGCCGCCAACAATACCATCACGATACCGTCTTTATCGGTGGTCCAAACATCACCTTGGCGATCAAGCAAAGTGGCTCCTGCACTTTCCTCGCCTGCGAAACCAATATCACCATCACGCAGCTGCTGAGCGAACCACTTGAAGCCAACAGGCACTTCATAAACCTTACGCTGATTATCTTCTACAACGCGATCTATCATTTGGCTAGAAACGAGTGTTTTACCGATTGCAACATCGGCTGCCCATTCCCGCGACTTACACAAATAATCAATAGCCACAGCAAGGTAATGATTAGGATTCATTAGGCCATCCGGCGTAACGATACCGTGGCGATCATAATCGGGGTCATTTCCCCCGGCTAAATCGTATCGATCTTTATAAGCCAACAGACCTGTCATCGCATAAGGTGATGAGCAATCCATGCGTATCTTGCCGTCTTTATCGAGGGTCATAAACTGAAAGCCTGGGTCGACGTGATCGTTGAAAATATCGATATTGAGCCCATAAGTCTCAGCGATTTGGTGCCAATAATCAGCACCTGCGCCACCCATTGCATCGACCGCAAGACGCAGGTTTGCGCCTTTGATAAGGTCCATATTGATACAGCGGGGCAGATCGTCAATATAGTGCTTACGCCAATCAACAAAGACTAACTTTGGATGTGATAACACATCTTCCCGTTCACAGGTATTAACGCCTTGAAGCCCAGACGACAGTAGTGCATTCGCATATTTTTCAATGACTCGCGTAGCATCAGCATCAGCCGGTCCCCCATGCGGCGGATTATATTTAAAGCCGCCATCCTGTGGTGGATTATGTGAAGGCGTGATGACCACCCCGTCACATTGCTTTTGATGGTTTGCGTTGTACATCAAAATAGCGTGACTCAATGCAGGCGTGGGCGTATAACCATGCTTTGTTTGTACATGTACTTCTAACCCATTACCTAAAAACACATCGAGTGCCGAAATGTAAGCCGACTCTGAAAGTGCATGGGTGTCCTTGCCGAGTAGAATCGGACCCTCAATGCCTTGTTCTTCACGATAGGCACAAATTGCTTGTGCAATTGCTAGAATATGTGCTTCATTGAAACTTCGCGCCAGCGCAGAACCGCGATGACCCGATGTTCCAAAACTCACTTTTTGATGAGCTTTACGTGGGTCTGGCTCATACACATAATATGCACTGACCAACTGCGCGATGTTTACGCTATCCGCTGCGGTTGCGGGCTGCCCCGCTCGTTCATGCACCGTCATTATAAAAAGTCCCTAATTTGCTCGACTTCAGGTTTGCTGTATCCAAGCTTTTGCGCAACCTGAGTCAACATCGATTTTTTCTTCGTCGTATTATTGTTCGTCACCACCCAAAAAGGTGATGAGGGAATCGCCTTAGGATTCGTACTATTACCACTGGTCAGCAACGCCTCTTCCGAACGGGCAAAATATTGGCGGTCACGGCCGCGAATAGTCAATACGGTTTCAAACTGTTCGGGATGAGTCTTATACAGCATGCTCAAAATGTAGAGAAATCGTGCCACTACGCTTTTCTGTACATTAACATCTTGCTGATTTAGACGGTTAAACACAGAGTCAGTAGCACGCTCTTCGACCTGCACCGGTTCAACCTGAGCAATGCTGTCGAAGCCCAATAGACGGCGCAAAATATCTGATGCGCTCTCACCGATTTGTTGCGTGTGGCTCGCGATATACGCGTATAAATCGTCTTCAACTTCGATGCGTTTCATCGGTTTTTAATTCCTCATTGTTATCGATTCGCAGGGTTGACTTGCAACCAACCACTAAAGCTCGGAAAATATTAGCAAAGTTTAACACTAAAGGCACAACGATGGCAGAGTCAGAATTACTGCATTACGAAACCATGGGTGACAAGCAGAATCCCGCCGTTATTATCATTCACGGGTTGTTCGGAGATGGAGATAACCTAAAGAGCCTTGCTCGCGATTTGGAGCGCGACTACTTCTGTGTTCTACCCGACGCTCGCAATCACGGTGATTCTCCTCACCATGACAGTATGACCTATACGGAAATGGCGGACGATATTGTGGCACTTGCAGATGCATTAGCCTTAAAGAAGTTTTCGTTAGTTGGTCATTCCATGGGCGGTAAGATTGCCATGGAAGTGGCTATGCGCTACGAAGAGCGTGTCCAAGCAGCGGTGTTCGCAGATATTGCTCCAGTCGCCTATCCTGCTCATCACAACACAATATTAGATGCCTTAGCGGGTTTAGATTTACACCAAATAACGAGCCGCACGGATGCTGATAAACAACTGAGTTCGGTGATCAAAGAAAAAGGTGTGCGCCAATTTTTACTGAAAAACCTCCGCAAGGATGGCGACCATTTCGCGTGGCGACTCAATTTAACCGCGATTACCGAGCGATATGACGATATCGCCGGCAGTGTCAGCCATGGCGATTATTCCGGCCCTTGTTTGTTTATAAAAGGCGGGAATTCAGACTATCTAACCGAACAACATAAATCGCAAGTCACCGAGCGTTTTAGTAATACGCAGGTTAAAGTTGTTGAAAACACTGGGCATTGGTTACACGCCGAAAAACCGCGCATTTTCAATCGTCTTGTAAAGGATTTTCTAGCGAGCCACGGTCGTCTTTAACGGTCGACTGTGCTATTATAAGAGGCGTTTCTGTCGGCCTATAGGGTGGTATCTTAAGGATGTTGGCTGAATATTATGAGCAAATAGAAGTACTCGTTACTAATATTACGCTAGGTATACTTTTCTTACTAATAGGCTTAGCTATTCGAGATGTGCTTAATCGCTCATCGGTCCCCAAATTCGGACGCATTATCGTATGGATGGTGTTGTTTCTTGGCTGCTTTGGTTTTATTGCTAAAGGCATTATCCAAGTGATTTGGGAGGTCGGTGTCTAAAATCGACCGAAAACACATGGCAAAAGAAAACACGGATAAAGTAACGATCGATTTGTTCCTTGATCAACCGCGTAAAGGTCGACCTCGAACAAATCCACTACCACGTAATGAGCAGTTAAAAATTAATAAGCGTCGGCAACTGCAACGAGACCGACGTCAAGGTAGAAAGCGAATAGAATTGAAAGTCGACCAGTCAGTGCATGAGCATTTGAACGAAGTCGCATCATCCTCGGGCTGCACCCGCAGCGATTTAGTCGAAGCGATGATTAAAATCTCGCTGGCAAACCAAGAACAAGTGCTGCCAGCTGTCGTTAATTTAGTAAAATCAGGTGAAAGTTGATTTATGGCAACTGTTGGAATTTTCTTTGGAAGTGATACGGGTAATACCGAAGCGGTCGCCCACATGATTGAAAAAGAACTCGGCAAAAAGCTTGTTGAGGTCAAAGATATTGCAAAATCGAGTAAGGAAGATATTGCGAGCTACGATCTTCTTTTATTTGGTATCCCCACTTGGTATTACGGGGAAGCGCAGTGTGACTGGGATGACTTCTTCCCTGAGTTAGAAGAAATTGATTTTACTGACAAACTCGTCGCCATCTTCGGCTGCGGAGACCAAGAGGATTACGCCGAGTACTTCCTAGACGCAATGGGTATGGTGCGCGATATCGTTGAAGCAAGAGGAGCAATCATTGTTGGTCATTGGCCAACCGAGAGCTATCACTTTGAGGCGTCAAAAGGGTTGGTCGATGAAAATCATTTTGTGGGTTTAGGTATCGATGAAGATCGTCAGCCAGAACTGACAAAAGACCGTGTTACCCAATGGTGTAAACAGGTTTATGAAGAGATGTGTCTCGCAGAGCTAGCCAACTAGGATGGTTTTGCGCTATTTTGAGCAGAGCTATTGAACAACTAAACAAAAAGCGAAGAGCACCATGGCGACAAATGATGAACAATTGAAAAAAGCTGGTCTTAAAGTAACGTCCCCACGCGTAAAAATTTTGGAGATCCTTAAGCAACCAGATAATCAGCATATCAGTGCCGAAGACGTCTACAAGATTTTGCTTGAGCAAAAGGATGAAATTGGCCTCGCCACGGTTTACCGCGTGTTAAACCAGTTCGATGATGCAGGTATTATTACCCGTCACCATTTTGAAGGCGGTCGTTCGGTCTTTGAACTCAGTGCGAAAGAACACCACGATCATTTGGTGTGCTTAACCTGCGGTCACGTGTTTGAGTTCGAAGATGATGTTATCGAAGAACGTCAGGTACGTATTGCCGAGCAAAATAAAATCAAACTAACTAATCATAGCTTATATCTTTATGGCGAGTGTCAACGAGGTGAAGGTTGCGAATATAAAGCAGCTGAGGAAGCCTAACGATGGCACTGCGTTGGCTTATCTATGGTGCAAATGGATACTCAGGTAAACTCATTGCTCATAAAGCCGTCGCACGAGGTTATCACCCTGTACTTGCAGGGCGTAACGCAACCGAAATCGAACACTTCGCTGGGGCGCTTCAGCTCCAGCACCGTGTTTTCAGCCTTTCAGATCCGTCACAGGTCAAACAGCAACTGATTGACATCGATCTGGTTATCAATTGTGCAGGTCCTTTCAGCAAAACGGCCGCCCCGCTCATTCAAGCCTGTATTAGCACCGCTACGCATTATCTTGATATTACTGGCGAGATTGACGTGTTTGAATATGCACACTCGCAGTCTGAGGCTGCTAAAAAAGCAGGTATCGTGCTCTGCCCAGGTGTGGGCTTCGATGTTATTCCTACGGATTGCTTGGCTGCGCGTTTATACGCACAGATGCCCGACGCAACACACCTTGCTTTGGGGTTTGATTCGGCGTCCAGAATGAGTCGTGGTACGGCTAAAACGAGTATTGAGCGTTTAGGGCATGGAGGTGCTGCGCGTATCGACGGTATTGTCAGCTCAGTGCCATTGGCATGGAAAGAGCGCCGCATTGACTTTGGTAACGGTGTTAAGTCGGCGATGACCATTCCATGGGGCGATGTGGCGACCGCATTTTACACCACGTCGATACCCAATATTGAGGTCTATATTCCAGCGCCGCCCAAACTGATTAAACGGCTCCGTCTGGTTAATTGGTTTCGTTGGATATTTAAATCACGTTGGATACAAAAGCAGCTCAAGGCAAAGGTTGATCAACGTGATAGCTCAGGTCCGGATGAAAGCGCGCGTAAAGCCAACCCGACCTATATTTGGGGAGAGGTCAAAAATAAACGTGGAGACACGAAGTCTATGCGCTTCAAAATAAAAAATGGCTATACCGTCACAGCAGAAGGAGCCGTTGAAGTCGCACTTTATATTTTACAACATGAAGCTTTGCCAGGTGGCTATTACACGCCATCTCGCCTATGTGGCGCCAAACTACTCGACTCGTTTATTGAACATTAAAAAACCGGCTCATGAGCCGGTTTTTTTGTTGATAAGCACTTATGCAGCATCGCCCTGCTGTTCGATTTTAGCCCAGCTATCACGTAGACCCACGGTTTGGTTAAAGATAAGGCGCTGTTCTTTCTCAGCGTCACTATCCAACACATAATAACCTAAACGTTCAAACTGGTACGGTTGCTCAACTTTCGCCTCGGCTAAGTTGGCTTCAACAAAGCCGTGCTTAACCACGAGTGAGTCAGGGTTTAGCGCAGCGAACAAGTCATCTTCCGCAGCAGGATTCGGCACACGGAACAGACGGTCATAGATACGAAACTCAGCTTCTTTCGCTGTATCTGCCGAAACCCAATGGATAACGCCTTTCACTTTACGACCATCGGCTGGATCTTTGCCCAAAGTATCAGGGTCATAGGTACAGTATACGGTCGTTACTTGCCCGTCACTATCAACATCACAGCGTTCAGCCTTAACCACATAACCATTTCTGAGACGAACTTCTTTGTCTAACACCAGTCGCTTAAACTTCTTGTTAGCCGATTCACGGAAGTCTTCACGTTCAATGTAGACTTCACGTGAGAAAGTTACTTGGCGGCTCCCCATATCCGGGTTATTCGGATGATTAGGCGCATCAAGTAGCTCCTGCTGACCCTCTGGATAGTTTTCGATAACCAGTTTAATGGGGTCCATTACCGCCATCGCACGCGGTGCGTTTTCGTTTAAGTCATCACGGATACAGGCTTCAAGCATACCCATTTCAACTTGGTTATCCATTTTGGTGACACCAATACGACGACAGAACTCACGGATAGACGATGGCGTGTAGCCACGACGACGCAAACCCGCAATACTCGATACACGAGGGTCATCCCAACCTGAAACTTTGCCTTCCTCAACCAAGTTATTGATGATGCGTTTACTCATCACGGTATATTGCAAGTTCAAGCGCGAGAATTCGATCTGCTGAGGATGACAGTCGATACTGATATTATCCAAAACCCAGTCGTACAAACGGCGATTATCTTGAAACTCCAAAGTACACAATGAATGCGTAATGCCCTCTAACGCATCAGAAATACAATGTGTGAAGTCATACATTGGATACACACACCACTTGTCACCGGTTTGGTGGTGATGCACGTGTCGCACGCGATAAATCACCGGATCGCGCATGCACATGAACGGCGATGCCATATCAATTTTAGCTCGTAAGCAACACTCACCATCCTTAAATTCGCCCGCTGTCATACGCTTGAATAAATCCAAGTTTTCTTCGACCGACGTGTCCCGGTAAGGGCTGTTGGTGCCCGGCTCTTTCAGCGTGCCACGCATTTCACGCATGGTCTCTTGGTCAGAGAAATCCACGTACGCGAGTCCCTTTTCAATGAGCTCCATCGCAAACCCGTGTAACTCATCAAAGTACCCCGATGAATAACGAGGCTTACCTTCCCACTGATAACCTAACCAAGCAACATCGCGTTTGATCGACTCGACGTAATCAACTTTTTCTTTTAATGGGTTGGTATCATCAAATCGCAGGTTACAGGTACCCTGGTAATCTTCGGCAATACCAAAGTTCAACACGATTGATTTAGCATGACCAATGTGCAAAAAACCATTCGGTTCCGGTGGGAACCGAGTATGTACTGACGTATGCTTTCCTTCTGCCAAATCTTTATCAATAATTTGGCGAATAAAATTACTTGGACGATGCTCAGTTTCTGACATGCGTGTATGTTCTCCAACAACTTTTGAGCTCAAAAAAGGATATTACTTATGATCGCAATTAATGATCCGTCTGGCAAGCAGGTGTGATGCCAAAAAAGTCATAATAGTTCTTTAATTGCTGTTGTACTTTAGCAACTTCAACTCGAGTAAACTGCACGGTTTGACCCGGTCGACATTGTGCCAAACGTGACAGATCCAGTGGACTTATATTACCAAGCTTAGGGTACCCCCCCAACGTTTGGCGATCGTTCATCATAATAATAGGTTGGCCATTCGGTGGCACCTGCACTGAGCCAATATTGATTCCCTCTGACACTAAACCTTTGCCCGCATACTCAATGGCAGGCCCTTCGAGTCGAATCCCCATCCGATCGCTTTGCTGGCTAATTTTATACTCGTGGAAACTCAGTTTTTCGCGCTCAGCCATGGCAAACTGATCGTACTGAAACCCGGGTATCAGACCTAAGACCGGTGGCTTACTGTAATCAGGACGGTAACGCCATGGAATGCGCTGCGTTAACTCACAGGTTGAAGACTCAATAGCCAATGTATCGCCTTTTTGCAGCGCACTACCATCACCGCGGTGACCGCCTAATTGCTCACGCTTAACCGTCGCGCAACTGCCCCATTGCGGCTTGACCTGTATTCCACCTGCAACAGCTAAATAGGCCCGCAATCCGCTACGTGCAGGCCCAATACTCAACACCTGCCCCGCTTCAACCTGAAACGTCTCCCAAATATTGCGCTCTTCGTCATCCAGTTTTAAGCTAACATCTGCACCGCACACGGCGACTGCAGCAGCGGTGGAAAACTTAAACTTTGAGCCACCCAATACAATTTCAATCTGAGCGGCACCCGGCTCATTTTTTAGCAGATAGTTGCCCCATAAAAAGGCATTCTCATCAATAGGTCCGCCGCGTGTTAAGCCTTTTTTTAAGTAACCTAAGCGACCAAAATCCTGAATAGTGGCGTACATGCCGGGTTCAATCACTTCAATCATTCGAATGCCTCCACTGAGCCGCCAGCCGCGATAAACTCATCCTTTGAAATCGCCTTAAATCGCACCGTATCACCTGAGTTAAGTTGATTCAGAATGCCTTTCTGAGGTTCATATAATGGAAAGGTCGTGCGACCAATGATGTTCCAACCGCCAGGCGATGCTAAGGGATAAATTGCTGTTTGCCGTTCAGCAATGGCAACACTCCCCGCTGGAATTCGTGTTCTAGGTGAATCCAGCCGAGGTGCCTGTAAATCTTCGGCGACTTCGCCCATGTAAGCAAAGCCCGGTGCAAACCCCAATGCATATACGCGATAGCTGTCCCGACAATGGCGCTCTATAACCTCCTCGACACTACATTCGTGAAGCTCCGCAATACGTGCTAAATCAGGCCCGACCGTCTCGTCGTAATAAACAGGAATGACGTGTGTTTGCCCCTGCTCCGCGTTAACCTGTTGGAGTTCAGGCAGGGACTCAATGATAGCTTTGATCGAGGCACGTATATCGGTATCTGAATGCCGGGTAATATCGTAATAAACCATGAGCGATGAGTATGCCGGTACGGTTTCGAGTATCGCTAAATCGCTGCTGGCTATCGCTGAATCAAGTTGCAGTACGCGTTGGTTCGCCTCGATGCTGATCTCATCTGCAAAATAGACGATCACCGCATCAGCACCCGCATTGACTATGGAAGGTTTCACGCTCAGTTTCCCTCTTGTTGTTATTCGGGTATCGAGTGGAGTAACTCACGTATTTTCGACACGGTTTCGACCGCGGATGGGTTGTCGCCGTGAACGCACAGTGAGTCGATACTAATCATTCGCTCGTTACCATCTTTGTCAATAATAGGCTCGCGTCGAGCAAACCGGTTCGCTTGTTCAAGTACATCGGCTTCCTCGGTCAGCACCGAGCCGCTTTGCTTTCGTGATACAAGCCGACCTTTATGGTTATAGCGACGGTCTGCAAAACCCTCAAACCATAAGTAAACGTCATAGTTAGATGCTAATGCCTGCCACTCAGAGTTTTGCGGAGTTGCCATAACCATCAGTGGTAGCGGTTGACGTTGTTGGGTTTGCAAGTAACTAACTGCCTTACACACCGCTTTAAATATCTCACTGTCACGCAGCATATCATTATACAACGCACCGTGAGGCTTAACGTAAGCAACCGATTCATCATAACGTGCGGCGATACCATTAAGTGCACCGACTTGATACATGATGAGAGCAATAATTTCTTGCTCTGAGCAGTCCATATGCCGCCGCCCAAAACCAACAAGATCTGGATAGCTCGGGTGAGCCCCAATCTTGACTTGGTGTTGTGCTGCCAGTGCCACCGTCTGAGTCATCGTCAGTGGGTCGGATGCGTGAAAGCCACATGCAATATTAGCGCAGTCGATGTGCGGCATGATAAGTTCATCCTCGCCCATCTTATAAGCGCCAAAGCTCTCACCGATATCACAGTTGAGTGTAATTTTTCTAATCGTATGCGTATTCATACGACAAAGTATATCATGATTTGGTTTTGTCTTGTTTACGTGCGGTAATGTCACCTGTTAATCGAGTGTAGCTCACTGCAAACAAATACAACCCGACACCGATACTGGCAATTTGCAGGGCAGGTAAAGCCAGCACGACTAGCTGGTGTTTAGCGAAAATAGCGACAGCACCCACGAGCCCCATCGTCGTTAAGCCGCTTGCTATCAAAGTAATCGGAGGCAGCCAACTCAATAGCTTTTGAATACGCAACAATGCGAGTAAACCACCCAAAATGATGCCCCATGCAACTGGCACACCCAGTTGATACCAACTCAATTGATAGTCAGCAATTGCAGCGACTAATTGGTCTTGTGAAGCGGTATAAAAAAATAGACCCACCGCGCCCGCTAAAATGACAATTCGCTTAAAAAGATTCATGCCTGCTTTCCTTACAGCGCTAAGCTCACACAATAAATAATAATGCCTATCACGGGCACCCAAACAATTGGAGACTGATACCACTTGAGCGGCTGTTTACTTTGTTCATTCAGCTTATTCAACGTGGGCAACCGATACAGCCAAATTAAAGCCACCAGCATTAAGCCTGCGCCCGTTAGCCGAATGGTAGTATCAAACTCGCTTACGACTCCGAGTACAGCTAAAAGTAAACCTACAATCAGCAGTACTATTGCAGTAACACGTTGCCACATTTATTCACCTCGTTATTATTATGCTTTGGTCGAATACCACCATAACGCTTTTTTAACAGACAAAAAAGAATATGTTACCTTAGAGCCTACGCTGACAGGGATTGAACAATACATGCAGATATTTAAACGAATGGCGCTGATCATTGCGGCCGCTGGCGTGACCTTTGGTTTAATCGTAATAAGTATCGTGGTGTACCAGTACACCATCATGGCACCCGACCTACCCCATGCCGGTGACTGTCAGTTACAACAACTCGAACAAACTCAAGATCGTGCTGCTGAAGTGCACACCTATCAATGTACTCGCGGTTCAGAAACGACTTGGCAGGGTACCGAGATATGGCTCTATGAACCTTTGACTGAAGAGTGGCAGCGGATGTTAACCGTTGCAGGCGAACCCTGTGTGCGCATTCGCCTCAACGAGCGTCGTCTAACGGTCTCCCATGCGGGCAACAAGCTCGATTTTAACCTCGCTGAACCGGTCTTTATCTACAAGGATAAAGAAGGCACAAGCCATAGCTTGGCTGTCGCAATCGATAACCAAGCAACGGCATGCGATGATTAATTAGGTCAGTTTGAGCACCCAACTCAGCGGTAAGCGCTTCATTAAAAAACCAATAACGCACCACGGCCAACCGGGTACATAGGCTTTGACGGGCGCTTTCTCTATGGCTTTTACCATTTTACGACAGCCCTCTTCGGTGCCAATCATAAAGGGTGTGTTCTTTACTTTTTCATTAATTTCCGAGCGAATATAACCCGGGAATAATGTGGTGACTTTGATAGGACTGTTGTTGCCATAGGTCTTAAGCAAATCAGCGCGGATCCCTTCAGACATCGATGCTAAACCGGCTTTGGTTGCCGCATATACCGTCATTGCACGCGGCATGCCACGCAATGCACTCATCGAGGCGATGGTGATCAAATGACCTCGCTCTTGTGCTCTGAAAATACCCATAGCCGCCTCGCATTGGGCCAACGCAGCAACAAAGTTCGTTTCAGCCGTGGCTCGATTAGCGGCAAAGTACCCTGTGCCTAACGAAGCGCCTTTACCCATCCCAGCATTAACAACGATTTTATCAATCGCGCCTGCCTCTGATTTAAACCGCTCAAACACGTCAAATACATCATCGTGTTGGTTAACATCAAGCGCTGCAATGTATACGTTGGCTTTTGGGTAAGCTTGCTCGATTTCACTTTTCAATGCTTCTAAACGCTCAATGCGCCGTGCGCACAGGCACAAATGATACCCTTTACTGGCAAATTCCCTTGCCATGCCCTCGCCCAGTCCAGAACTGGCGCCCGTTATTAATACGGTTTGTTGTTTTTGCATAATACACGTCCATTTATTGTTTTATTTTGCGACGGCAACGCCATAACAAGTAGTTGACCAAAAACCAGAAGTTTTTAAACGCTGGATTATTCGTTTGCTTATGGTGATAACGATAATAAATCTGCTGAGCAATTACGGCGAGGCGGAATAAACCAAACACCTCATAGAACTTAAAGTCAGCCACCGCTACGCCCGTCTGCTGACAATAATAGTCGATGATTTCTGCTCTATTTAACATACCTGGATAATCACTCGGTTGTCGTTTCGTCGCCCGGGCAATTTTGTCGTCGTCAGATTGAATCCAGTAGGCCAACGCATTACCCAGGTCCATCAGCGGGTTACCGAGCGTCGCGAGCTCCCAATCAAGAATGCCAATGATGTGAGTCGGATCATCGGCATCTAATACTAAGTTGTCCAAACGAAAATCATTGTGCGTCATGCAAATGGTCTCGTCGCTCGGTTGGTTTTCTCGAATCCAGCGCATGATGCTTTTAGCGCCAAATACGTTCCATGTTTTCGCCCGCTCAAATCGATTGCACCACCCTTCTACCTGCCGCTGGGTATAGCCTTTGCCTTTCGCTAACCGTCTTAGACCCGATGCATTGATATCTACATTATGTAACGCGACAAGGCGGTCAATCGCGTTTAAACATAATTGCCGCGCTTGTGTTTCACTTAACTCCAGTTGGCGGGGAAAGTGACGACGCGGAATAATTCCCTCTATATGACGCATCACATAAAATTCAGCACCAATAACCGACTCATCCTTGCAGTGTGCAAGCACTTCCGGCACCTCTGGAAAATACGGCTTAAGCGCTTTTTGAAAACGATACTCGCGCCCCATGTCGTGCGCCGACTTCGCCTTAGTGCCATCGGGAGGACGACGCAAAACAAGAGTAATATCTCGGTAGTCGAGTCGATAAGTCCAATTTGATGCCCCGCCGGTATACTGAGTAATAGCTAAATCGCCCGAAGACTCACTGACCACCTCAGGTAGTTCGGCTTTTAGCCACGCATCAAGTGACTCAATGGGTAATGACTCTTCCGTTCTAACCGGAGAAGACTGGTCAAGTACGCTATTTGCATCAACGCTCATTCATTCGCTCCTGCCATGCTCTTACTTCAGTTTTAGCAATGGTTGCACGATGCACTGCGTCAGGGCCGTCGGCAATACGCAATGATTTAGCGACCGCTAATAAATCGGGTAAAGGCGTATCATGACACATCGCGGCGCCACCATACAGCTGCATGGTTTCATCCACCACACGTTGCAGTACTTGCGGCGCAACCAATTTAATAGACGAAATCGCTTTAATCGCCTGCATTGCACCCACCTTATCAATTTGCCATGCTGCATGAAGGGTGAGTAAACGCGCTTGATCAATGGCAACCCGTAAATCTGCGAGACGTTCTGTATTGCCACCCAACTTTAATAAAGGTTGCCCAAACGCAATACGCGATGTACCGCGCTCGATAAACATATCGAGCGTCCGTTCAGCAGCACCGATGGCGCGCATGCAATGATGAATACGGCCTGGACCTAAACGTCCTTGCGCTATTTTAAAACCTGCACCCGGTCCCACGATGATATGGTCCTTAGGTACGCGCACATCATCAAATACCACTTCGCCATGACCATAAGGCGCATCGTATTCGCCTAGCGCAGGGAGCATGCGCTCAATATATACGCCGGGTGTATTTAAAGGCACAATCACCATCGAATGACGGCTATGCTTATCAGCATCCGCGTCCGTCAAACCCATCACGATGGCAAATTGAGCGTCGGGATGCCCAAGCCCTGTGCTCCACCATTTACGTCCGTTTATCACCCACTCATCGCCGTCAGCGGTAATCGTGGATTGCATGTTGGTTGCATCAGATGACGCCACATCAGGCTCCGTCATACAAAACACCGACCGAATATCCCCTGCCAGGAGAGGTTCAAGCCATTGCGTCCTTTGCGAGGCACTCCCAAAGTGATACAGCACCTCCATATTGCCGGTATCAGGTGCATTACAATTAAAGATTTCCGGCGCCAACAAGCTGTGCCCCATACACTCGGCTATAGGCGCGTACTCAAGAGTTGTTAGTCCCTGCCCAAGCTCAGCGTCGGGCAAAAACAGGTTCCATAACCCCGCCTTCTTAGCCATGGCTTTTAGTTCTGCCACATGCGGTGGCACCTGCCATTCACGCCAGTGCGGACCGGCATTAAGACGTTGGTTTTCTTTACGATAATCAGACTCATAAGGGACGATATGCTGTTCGATAAATTCTTGTACGCGTGACAAATAATCACAACTTTTATCTGAAAGTGAAAAGTCCATTCTACGTTTCCTTTAAATACCTAATAACCGCATTGTAGGCATGAATGATTTTCTGGTACAACCAGTTTAAGCCGATTACTCTGCTTGTAGTGGAGTCCAATTTCCATTACGGTTAAAAACAAAATAGAAAAATTAATCTATGCGCATAATAATAGTCACTTTTCTTCTTCTGCAGTTAACAGGCTGTACAGCCCTCGTTGCTGACCAAGTAGCTCACCCCCATGGAATGAATCTAAACTTTATTGATGAACAATCAGCTCTAGAAATCTTTAACCTGCAGCCCCGGAAGGTCGGTAACCTGGATTATTTTTATGCACCTGCCGCTGGATTTGCTCAACAAGAAACGGCGTTTGAAAGCACCATTAATGTGGCGCTGACCAACAGCAAAACGGGCACCACCACGACCACCCCATATCACTATGACGACAGTCATGCGCGTAAACTATCAAAGCAAAGTGAGCCGCGCGGTCAGGTTATTATGCTACACAGCTACAGCACCGACAGCCGTTCACTTTATCTTGATAGTCGAGCACTGCGGGCGCAAGGATACGATGTGCTGCTGTTAGACTTGAATGGTCATGGGCGTGCAAGTGATAAGCCGGTGAGTTTTGGTCCGGCGGATGTTGAGCGTTTACATCAACTAGTCACTTTGAGCCGTGACAACTCAAACTTGCCGCTGTTGCTGTACGGAAAGTCCTATGGTGCAAGCGTGGCTGCACAATATATCGCGAAGTATGGCAACATCGACGGTTTCATCGGCATCGCCCCGATGAATAACTTCACCGAAGCCGCGCTTATCGAGACAAAACGCAGCTCGCCTTGGCTAACCCAATTTATTAGCGATGAGTATATTACCGCAGGTATCGAAAGCGCTGCTGCTTCGGTCGGAGCGAATGTCGAAGAGGCCAATACCGCACGTATCTTGGATAATCACCTGCAACACAACAGCTGGCCTCCGTCACTGATTTTTGTTGGTGAGCTTGATAAACTCAGTAAAAAAGAAACTTTTATATCGTTTGATGACAACTCAAAAGTTAAAGTCATCACGCTACCCGAGCGCCCACATATGGCGATGATGGTGTACGACAATACGATCGATAAGCAGCTATCCGAATGGCTTGTAATGTTTGAAAAGAGAAAATTACCTTAAACACATTAAGTTAAACATAAGATACAAAAAACCCGGCGCGAGGCCGGGCTTTTTATGAGCTTAAACAGCGTTGATTACCAACCTGTTTTCTCACGTACTGCTTTGCCGATATCAGCCAAGCTACGTACAGTTTTGACGCCAGCCGCTTCAAGTGCAGCAAACTTCTCGTCAGCTGTACCTTTACCGCCTGCAATGATCGCACCTGCGTGGCCCATGCGCTTACCTGGAGGCGCTGTAACACCTGCAATGTAAGAAACAACAGGCTTAGTCACGTGGTTTTTGATGTATTCCGCAGCTTCTTCTTCTGCAGTACCACCGATTTCACCGATCATGACAATTGCTTCGGTCTCTGGATCCTTCTCGAACAGCTCTAAGATGTCGATGAAGTTAGAGCCTGGGATCGGGTCACCACCGATACCAACACAAGTAGACTGACCGAAACCTTCGTCAGTAGTCTGCTTGACCGCTTCATAAGTCAACGTACCCGAACGTGAAACGATGCCGACTTTACCTTTCTTGTGAATGTGACCTGGCATGATACCGATCTTACATTCGTCAGGAGTGATAACGCCAGGGCAGTTTGGACCAATCATACGAACACCTTTGTGCGTCAAGTATTCCTTAACGTACAACATGTCCAATGTTGGGATGCCTTCAGTAATACAAACAATCAGTTCGATACCCGCGTCCGCAGCTTCGATGATTGAATCTTTACAGAAAGGTGCAGGTACATAGATAACTGATGCTGTTGCGCCAGTCGCTTCCACCGCTTCTTTAACAGTGTTGAAGACAGGTAGACCTAAATGCTCTTGGCCACCTTTACCCGGTGTTACACCGCCAACCATTTGCGTACCATACGCAATTGCTTGCTCAGAGTGGAACGTACCTTGACCGCCAGTGAAACCCTGGCAGATAACTTTGGTATTTTTATCGATCAAAACGCTCATTATTGACCTCCTGCCGCAGCAACCACTTTATCAGCAGCGTCAGAAAGGCTTTCTGCTGCGATAATGTTTAGGCCACTTTCATTCAATTTCTGCGTACCTAGTTCTGCATTGTTACCTTCAAGGCGAACAACAACCGGTACTTTAACGCCCACTTCTTCGACGGCACCGATGATACCTTCAGCGATCATGTCACAACGAACGATACCACCAAAGATGTTAACCAGTACGGCTTTCACAGAGCTGTCAGACAAGATGATTTTGAATGCTTCAGAAACGCGTTCTTTAGTTGCACCGCCACCAACGTCAAGGAAGTTTGCAGGTTCGCCACCACTCAACTTAACGATGTCCATCGTACCCATCGCCAAACCAGCGCCGTTAACCATACAACCGATGTTGCCATCGAGTGCAACGTAGTTGAGTTCCCACTTAGCCGCTTCTGCTTCACGCGCGTCGTCTTGTGACGGATCGTGCATTTCGCGGATTTTCGGCTGACGGTACAATGCGTTGCTATCGATACCTACTTTAGCGTCTAGGCAGTGCAAGTTACCTTCGTCAGTGATAACGAGCGGGTTGATTTCAAGCAATGCTAAGTCGTATTGCTCGAACATTTTCGCTAAGCCTAAGAAGATTTTAGTGAATTGCTTCACTTGATCTGCAGAAAGGCCCAATTTGAAACCTAACTCACGACCTTGGAAAGGCTGTGCGCCTACGGTCGGATCGATTTCAACTTTCAAGATTTTTTCTGGTGTTTCTTCAGCGACTTTTTCGATTTCAACGCCGCCTTCAGTTGATGCCATGAACACGATTTTACGTGAACCACGGTCTACAACTGCACCTAGGTAAAGCTCGTCTGCAATGTCAGTGCAGCTTTCAACTAAAATCTTAGCAACCGGCTGACCATTTTCGTCGGTTTGGAAAGTTACTAAGTTTTTACCTAACCACTGCTCAGCAAAAGCGCGAACTTCGTCAGTGCTTTTTACCAACTTCACACCGCCCGCTTTACCGCGGCCGCCAGCGTGAACCTGACATTTAACAACCCAAGTGTCTCCACCAATACGTTTTGCCGCTTCAACTGCTTCATCAGCAGTATCGCACGCAAAACCTTCAGATACTGGCAAACCAAACTCTTTAAAGAGTTGCTTACCCTGATACTCATGCAAATTCATGATGCTCTTCCGATTCGTTGAAACAACAAAAGCAGCGAAATGCTGCCTACCCGAATACCGCGCCGAATTCTAACGCGTACGGCGCAAAAATAACAGCCGTAAGCTGGAATCCAACTTACGGCTGAGTGCTCAGCGTCTTTAGATATCCAGGATAAGACGTTGAGGATCTTCCAACAGCTCTTTAACCGTGACTAAAAAGCCAACCGATTGTTTGCCGTCGATAATACGGTGGTCATAAGACAGTGCCAAATACATCATTGGCAAAATCTCAATTTTACCATCCACCACCATGGGGCGTTCTTGGATTTTGTGCATACCCAAAATCGCGCTTTGTGGTGGGTTCAAAATAGGAGTTGAAAGCAGTGAACCAAACACACCACCATTAGTGATTGTGAAGTTTCCACCCTGCATTTCTTCCAATGTGAGTTTTCCATCACGTCCTTTGATAGCCAATTCACGAATACCGTTTTCCATGTCTGCGATCGACATTTTGTCAGTATCACGTAACACAGGCGTGACCAACCCACGTGGTGTTGAAACTGCGATACTTACATCGAAGAAGTTGTGATAAACGATATCATCGCCGTCAATCGATGCGTTGACATCAGGGAAGCGTTTTAATGCTTCTGTGACCGCTTTAACGTAGAAGCCCATGAAACCTAAGCGTGTACCGTGTGTTTCTTCAAACACATCTTTGTACTTTTTACGAAGGTCCATAATCGGCTTCATGTTGATTTCGTTAAACGTCGTCAACATTGCCGTGTCGTTCTTAGCTTGTAATAAACGCTCGGCGATACGTTTACGTAAACGCGTCATCGGCACACGTTTTTGGTCACGGTCACCCGCCGCTTGCGGCTGCTGAGACGCACTCTGGCTGCTGCTAGAGCTTGGCTTAGACTGTTGGCCTTTAACGTGTTTCTCAACGTCTTCTTTGGTCACACGACCACCTTTGCCGGTACCTTTTACGTCACTCGGCTTCAAACCATGCTCGCCTAACAAGCGACGCACAGCTGGCCCTGCGACTTCGCTGTCGCCTTCATCTTTCTGCTCAGCTGAAGTGTCTTCAGACTTTGCCGAGGATTTATCAGAAGAACCTGATGCAGCTGCGCCCGCTTCAACCGTGCCAATCACATCGTCAGCACCCACTGTCGCGCCTTCGTCTTGCGTGATTTCAGCCAATACACCATCGGCTGGCGCGACAACTTCAAGAACCACTTTGTCAGTTTCAATATCGACAAGGTTTTGGTCGCGCTTAACAGCGTCGCCTGCTTTCACATGCCAAGTTGCAATGGTTGCATCAGAGACAGATTCAGGTAACTGCGGTACTTTGACTTCAATTTTTTCGCCCGAGCCTGATTTTTCAGAAGCATTGTCGTCTTTTGACGAACTTTCTTCTTTCTTATCTTCTTCAGCCGAATCTTTGCTATCGCTATCGTCGTTGCTATCGTCACCCGCGCCTTCTTCGATTTTGCCAATCACTTCTTCAGCAGTCACCGTGGTGCCTTCGTCAGCAATGATTTCGCCAATGACGCCATCGGCTTCAGCGACAACTTCGAGCACTACCTTATCGGTTTCGATGTCAACCAGATTCTGGTCACGCGACACTTTGTCACCTGGTTTTACGTGCCAAGTTGCGATGGTGGCATCGGCAACAGATTCGGGTAATTGAGGAACTTTAATATCAATCGCCATGGTTCATCTTCACCTATTTAATGGTTAGCGCTTCGTCAACGAGTTTTTGTTGCTGTTTATTGTGCTCAGATAAATAACCGACTGCCGGAGCAGCTGATGCGGCTCTGCCGCGATAGGTTAATTGAGCACCTGATGGAATAGCCGCCCAGAAATTATGTTGGCTGCTGTACCAAGCACCTTGGTTCTGGGGCTCTTCCTGACACCAAACAAAATCTTTGACGTGCTGATAATCTTTCATAATCTCTGCGACTTCTTCCGCAGGGAACGGATAAAGCTGTTCGATACGGATAATAGCCACATCATCTTGTTCGCGTTTACGGCGTTCTTGTAACAGATCATAGTAAACTTTACCTGAACACAAGACCACGCGTTTTACTTTTTTCGGATCCAAGTCATCAATTTCAGCGATGGCATTTTGGAAGCCGGTATTCTCTAAGTCACTCATTTCAGAAATAGCTAATGGGTGACGTAGTAACGATTTAGGTGTCATCACCACGAGCGGACGGCGCACCGGACGCAATTGCTGACGACGAATCATATGGAACACTTGCGCAGGTGTCGTTGGTACACAAACTGACCAGTTATGATCAGCTGATAGCTGCAAGAAACGTTCAAGGCGTGCAGAAGAGTGTTCTGGACCTTGTCCTTCGTAGCCGTGCGGCAGCAATAAAGTCAAACCACATAAACGACCCCACTTCTGCTCACCCGAGCTTAAGAACTGGTCAACCACAACTTGGGCACCGTTGGCAAAATCACCAAACTGGGCTTCCCACATCACCAACGACTTGGGTTCAGCGGTCGCATAGCCATATTCGAACGCCACTACAGCCGCTTCCGATAACACCGAGTCGTAGATTTCTACCACACCTTGATCATCTTTAATGTGATTCAACGGCATGTAAGTCGATGCATCTTTTTGGTTATGCAACACGGCATGACGATGGAAGAACGTACCACGACCCGAGTCCTGACCCGTCAAACGGATATGGATACCCTTATCTAACAAGGTGGCATAAGCTAAGGTTTCTGCAAAACCCCAGTCCATCGGCTTATCGCCTTTGGCCATTTTCATGCGTTCTTGATAGACCTTAGCAACGCGAGAGTTCAGCTTATGTTCTTCTGGATACTGGGCAATCTTCTCACCCAATGTCGCCAGCGTCGATTTTGACACTTTATAGTCATAGTCGACGTCCCAATCGTTGCCCACGTATGGGCTCCAATCGACCGAATGCTTACGCATCGGACGGTGTTCTTCAACGACGACCTCACCTTTATCTAAGGCATCACGGTAGTCTTGTACCCATTGTTTCGCGTCGTCTTCACTAACCACATTGGCCTTTGACAAACGTTCCGCGTAGATTTCACGCGGCACTGGGTGCTTTTTCACCTTCGCATACATCAATGGCTGCGTAGCACTTGGCTCATCTGCTTCGTTGTGACCGTGGCGGCGATAGCACACCAAATCAATTACAACGTCACGTTTAAAGGTATTACGGAAGTCCAGTGCCAATTGCGTTACAAAGACCACGGCTTCAGGATCATCTGCGTTAACATGGAAAATCGGTGCTTGGACCATTTTCGCAATATCAGTACAGTACTGCGTTGAACGCGCGTCTTCTTGCTTAGATGTGGTAAAGCCAACTTGGTTATTCACCACGACACGTACAGATCCGCCTACCTGATAGGCACGCGTTTTAGACATGTTAAATGTCTCTTGTACGATACCTTGACCAGCGATTGCCGCATCCCCATGAATGGTTATCGGCAATACTTTATCGCCTTTAGGATCTTGTAAACGATCCATGCGCGCGCGCACCGAGCCCATAACCACTGGATTAACGATTTCTAAGTGTGATGGGTTAAAGGCTAGCGCCAAGTGAACATCGCCACCGGGCGTTGCAAAATCTGACGAAAAGCCCATGTGATATTTAACATCACCTGAACCTTTGTTGGCCGCATGTTTGCCGGCGAACTCATCAAATAAATCTTGTGGTTTTTTACCGAGCACGTTGACTAGGACGTTTAGACGACCCCGGTGGGCCATGCCAATAACGACTTCTTGCGTGCCTTGCTCGCCTGAGCGACGAATCAATGACTTCAATAGTGGGACTAAGCTATCGCCACCTTCGAGTGAGAAACGCTTAGCACCTGGAAACTTAGAGCCCAGGTATTTTTCTAAACCGTCGGCAGCAGTCAATTCACGTAAGATGCCGGTCTGCTGCTCTTTATCAAAGCTTGGCTTACCGCGGACACCTTCTAAGCGCTGCTGAATCCAACGTTTTTCCTCTGTCGACACGATGTGCATATATTCTGCACCAATCGGGCCACAATAAATATCTTCTAACGCTTTGTGAATATCCTTGAGCTTCATCGTTTCGCTGCCAACGGCTAGCGAACCAACGTTGAACTCACGGTCCAAATCGTCTTTAGTTAAATCATGAAAAGCAAGTGAAAGGTCGGGTACCTCTTCTTGTTTCCACAAGCCAAGAGGATCAAGGTTAGCGTGTTGATGACCACGAAAACGGTATGCATTAATGAGCTGTAAAACGCGTACTTGTTTCTGATCCGCTACTGACGACTGACCGCCAGCTTGCTTGAGTTTATTCTTCGCAAGCGTACGAAACTGTTCCCGTACGTCACTTAATTTAGCATCTACTGCATGGTCATTGGTTGGCAATGAGTCGAACATATTTCGCCACTCATCACTCACTGCAGTAGGATCATCGAGGTAAGCTTCGAACATTTGTTCGATATAAGCGATATTGCCTCCGGCTAGATGCGATGATTCTAGCCATTCACGCATTACACCCTCTTGCATTGCGTATCCTTCACACTCAATTTGTTCAAACTATAAGAAATAGCCATCCGTGAGCCGGATGGCCATCTTCAGCATCAATTATAACGATTTCTTGCTAAGGCGCTGCAATTAAACTGCACGGCTCAGCAACATCGATTTAATGTGACCGATTGCCTTCGTTGGGTTCAACCCTTTAGGACAAACATTCACACAGTTCATGATGCCGTGGCAACGGAACACACTGAAGGCATCGTCAAGGTCATCAAGACGTTGTTCAGTCGCCGTGTCACGACTATCGATCAAGAAGCGGTATGCATGCAACAAACCGGCAGGACCGATAAACTTATCTGGGTTCCACCAGAATGATGGGCACGAAGTTGAGCAACAAGCGCAGAGAATGCACTCGTACAAGCCGTCTAACTTCGCACGCTCTTCTGGCGATTGCAGACGTTCACGCGCCGGTGGCGTTTTCTCATCATTGATAAGATACGGCTTAATTTTTTCGTACTGTTTGTAGAACTGACTCATGTCTACAATCAAGTCACGGATGACAGGTAAGCCTGGTAACGGGCGAATCACGATCTTGCCACCTTTCAAAGATGACATTGGCGTGATACATGCCAAACCATTTTTACCGTTCATGTTTAAACCGTCAGAGCCACACACGCCCTCACGACATGAGCGCCGGAACGCTAACGACGGATCTTTTTCTTTTAATTTAATCAAAAGATCCAGCACCATCAAATCCTGATTCTCTTCAATTTCAAGAGAATAGTCTTTCATGTATGGTGCGTCATCAACATCCGGGTTGTAACGATAAATCGAAATATTAACTGTTTTCATCGTTTTAACCCCTTATTAATAAGTACGTGCTTTCGGAGGGAAAGCTTCACGTAGCTTAGGTGCCATATTCACTTCACGCTTAACCATCTGCTCGTCTTCTGGGCGGTACACACTGTGTACTAACCAGTTATCATCGTCACGGTCAGGATAGTCAGCACGACTGTGCGCACCACGGCTTTCCGTACGGAAGTTGGCCGCTACAGCAGTAGAATAAGCTGTTTCCATCAAGTTATCGAGCTCCAAGCACTCAACACGCTGAGTATTGAACTCTTTAGATGTATCATCCAAACGTGCATTTTTCAGACGCTCGCGGATTTCTGCCAGCTCTTTAAGACCATCAGCCATCGCATCGCCTTCACGGAATACCGAGAAGTTCATCTGCATGCATTGCTGCAAGTCCTTCTTAATTTGCGCAGGGTCTTCACCTTTCTGGGTGTTTTCCCAACGGTTAAAGCGGGTTAGCGCTGCATCGACATCGTCTTTTGACGCTTCGCGTGCTTCCGCATTCGCAGCCAAGTGTTCACCTAAGTGCATACCTGTTGCACGGCCGAATACGACCAAGTCAAGCAGTGAGTTACCACCTAAGCGGTTCGCACCGTGTACCGATACACAGGCGATCTCACCACAAGCAAACAGGCCTTGAACTGGTTTTGATTGACCATCGCTATCGATGTCCAATACTTGACCGTTCACGTCTGTTGGAATACCACCCATCATATAGTGACAGGTTGGGATGACCGGAATCGGTTCTTTAACCGGATCGACATGAGCAAAAGTGCGTGATAAGTCGCATACACCCGGTAGACGGCTCTCAAGCGTCTCTTTACCCAGGTGATCGAGCTTCAATTTCAAGTGCGTACCCCAAGGGCCATCGCAACCACGACCTTCGCGAATCTCGGTCATCATTGAACGTGCAACGACGTCACGCGATGCCAAATCTTTTGCGTTTGGCGCATAGCGTTCCATGAAGCGCTCGCCATCTTTGTTAAGCAAGTAACCACCTTCACCACGGCAACCCTCGGTTACCAAGCAACCTGCACCTGCGATACCGGTTGGGTGGAACTGCCACATTTCCATATCTTGTACAGGTACACCGGCACGTAATGCCATACCTACGCCATCGCCCGTATTGATGTGCGCGTTGGTCGTAGAAGCATAAATACGCCCTGCACCGCCGGTCGCCAATACGACCGCTTTAGCTTTCACATAGTAGACTTCGCCGGTCTCAATATTCATCGTCGTGACACCGCACACAGCGCCGTCTTGGTTTTTAACGATGTCGAGTGCATACCACTCAGAGAATACCGTAGTCTTATTTTTCACGTTTTGCTGGTACAATAAATGTAGCAGAGCGTGACCGGTACGGTCCGCGGCAGCCGCTGTACGCGCCGCTTGCTCACCGCCAAACTCTTTTGATTGGCCACCGAAAGGACGCTGATACACTTTACCATTTTCAAAACGCGAGAATGGTAAGCCCATGTTTTCGAGCTCTAAGATCGCTTCTGGACCGCTCTTACACATGTACTCAATTGCGTCTTGGTCGCCAATGTAGTCTGACCCTTTGACGGTATCAAACATATGCCATTGCCAATCGTCTTCGTGGGCGTTACCCAAAGCAACGGTGATACCACCTTGCGCAGAAACAGTGTGAGAACGCGTTGGAAACACTTTGGACATCAACGCACAGCTCATACCTTCTTGGGAAATTTGCAACGCAGCACGCATGCCTGCGCCGCCCGCGCCGATTACAACGGCATCAAATTCTAAAGTTTTTACGTTCACTTACACACCCCACAGTACAAACAAGCCAGTGAGCCAAACGATGATGAGCCCAACGCTGAATACGAACTGAATAAAAGCGCGTACACCCGAGGCTTTAACATAGTCCGTAAGTACTTGCCAGATACCAATCCAGCCGTGTACTAACACGCCGGTAAGCGCTAACAACGTGAACACTTTCATCCACAAATTCGAAAATAAGCCCGTCCAGTTGGCGTAGGTTACGTCCGCTGTTGACGCAAAGAAGCCCACCATGAACAAGACATATAGCAACATAACGACTGCTGAAGCACGCAACAAAATGAAGTCATGCGGGCCGCTACGTCCAAAGGTTCCAGCTTCTCTTACCATAACCACACCCCTACTAAAACTGACACGATAATCGAAATCACGATGGATGCAGTGGCACTGGCGCGGCCTGAATCAAGCTCTTCCCAGAAGCCCATATCCATGATCAAGTGACGAATACCAATGATTAAGTGGAATCCTAACGCTGTCAAAATACCCCAGCCAATGAACTTCGCGATAAAGCTAGTCATTATGCTTTCTACTTGAGCAAATCCCTCAGGACCACTGAGAGACGTTGCGAACGCCCAAATCAAGAAGGCCAGTGACACAAGCATAATGACACCGGAAACCCGATGCAGGATAGATGCTTTGGCAGCGGCAGGAAACTGAATGGTAGATAAGTCTAAGTTTACAGGTCTTTCTTTTTTCACGATAGATTGCCTTTCAATAAAGCACCAAGAAATGTAAAGAATGCCCGGAGCACTGTTAATTAATGCCACCTCGACGTATGTGAGTATATCGACCATAGCATTGAATTACAATGTCCAATGCCTATAACGGACATCGAAAGAATTTGGATTAAGACTAAAGTTGTATCTCGCATAAAAATGTAATCCTGTATTCACTTTATGCACGTATAATGATCGAGAGCGAGTTGCCATGTCCTTTACAAAAATTGACATTTGGCACGCATTTCGAGTTAAATTAGCGCACTTTTTAAAAAGTAGATGCAAGGAGAAGTCCTTATGGCTGATCGTAAAGCCACTTTACAGATCGATGGACAGTCAATTGAGTTACCCGTTTTATCCCCTTCTGCTGGTAAGGATGTCGTAGATGTCCGCAGCTTAGGCAAACACGGATATTTCACCTTTGACCCAGGGTTTTTAGCAACCGGCTCATGTGAGTCTAAGATCACATATATTGATGGTGAAAACGGTGTCTTATTGCACCGCGGTTACCCTATTGGCGATCTCGCCACCCAAGCGGATTATCTAGAAGTCTGCTACATGTTGCTTCACGGCGAAGCACCTGATGAAAAGCAATACCAAGATTTCCGTAAAACCATCACCAAACACACGATGGTTCATCAGGGCTTGCACAATTTCTTTAATGGTTTCCGTCGCGATGCTCATCCAATGGCAATGCTATGTGCTGTTACGGGCGCATTGTCTTCGTTCTACCACGATGATTTGGACATTCATGATCCAGATCAACGCTTACGTAGCGCCTACCGCTTGATTGCGAAAATTCCGACAATCGCAGCGATGGCTTACAAGTTCAGCATCGGTCAACCGTTCGTTTATCCGCGTAACGACTTAGGCTATGCGGAAAACTTCCTGAACATGATGTTTTCTGTACCTGCAGAGGATTATGAAATTAGCCCTGCTGTTGCAAAAGCAATGGACCGTATCTTTATCCTTCACGCCGACCACGAACAAAACGCTTCAACGTCGACTGTTCGTTTAGCAGGCTCTTCAGGTGCTAATCCATACGCATGTATCGCGTCAGGTGTTGCATCGCTATGGGGTCCTGCACACGGTGGTGCCAATGAAGCGTGTTTGCGTATGTTGGCTGAAATTGGTTCAGTAGAAAACATTCCTAAGTACATCGAAAAAGCAAAAGACAAGAACGACCCGTTCCGCCTTATGGGCTTTGGTCACCGTGTTTATAAGAACATGGACCCACGTGCAACGGTCATGCGTGAGTCATGCCACGAAGTACTGAAAGAATTGAAACGTGACGATCCATTGTTGGATGTTGCGATGGAACTTGAGCGCATCGCGCTTGAAGACGACTACTTTGTAGAGAAGAAGTTGTTCCCGAACGTCGATTTCTACTCAGGTATCGTACTTAAAGCGATTGGTATTCCAACCAACATGTTTACCGTAATCTTTGCGTTATCGCGTACGGTGGGTTGGGTATCACACTGGCACGAGATGATGAGCGAAGAGAGCCAAAAAATTGGCCGTCCTCGCCAATTATACACAGGCCACACGCAGCGCGACTTCAAACCAATCAAGAAGTAAGTGGTATCGTAAGTGACCTGCAAAGACATACAGAGCGCCCCGAGGGGCGCTTTTTTTGTGCTCGATGACAGGATAAAGGCGCCTCTAGTTCCCCATCACTGTACCGGTTTGAGCGATTGCCACAATCGATTTTATTAAGAGTACATACGATTAAATCCCACGGTTTACGTGCAACCACAGGGTAATTTCATTATAATACAGCGCAATTTTGTCTATTGCGCCGCTAATGGCACTTACAACATATAGAGAGGCTTATGCAGCAAGTAGTTAACGTACAGCAACCCGTAATTACTCCGCGTCGCTTCAAAGTTTACCAACATCGTCAGTTGGATAAGATTGAAGCACTTAAACGCGTACCCGATGATATTCGATTCGAAATGAAAGTGGTCGCGAACGTATTACCGTTCCGAGTCAACGAGTATGTTTTTAATGAGCTCATCGACTGGGAAAACGTACCTAACGATCCGCTGTTTCAGCTCACCTTTCCACAAAAGGATATGCTTGATCCCAGTGCATTCCAACGTATGGCTGATTTGATGTCAGGCAAGCATACGACCAATGAAGTCTTTGACCTCGCTACTCAGTTGCGCCAAGAGATGAATCCGCATCCAGCCGGGCAAATGCAGATGAACGTACCTCACGTTGATGGCGAACCATTGCCAGGCATGCAGCACAAGTATCGCGAAACGGTTTTATTTTTCCCTGCTCAAGGTCAGTACTGCCATAGCTATTGCACCTTTTGTTTCCGCTGGGCTCAGTTCGTCGGTAAAGCGACACGCTTCAACTCCAATGATGCCGATCAACTACATCGCTATCTGGCACAGCATAAAGAAGTGACTGACTTACTCGTTACAGGCGGTGACCCAATGGTCATGCGTACACGTAAATTGAAGCATTATTTGGAGGGGCTACTGCAGCCTGAGTTCGACCATATTAAAACGATTCGTATTGGCACTAAAGCGTTGACATTTTGGCCGTACCGCTTCATTACGGACCCCGACGCTGATGAATTAATGCGTTTGCTTGAGAAGCTTGTGCGTGGGGGGAAACATGTCTCCATTATGGCGCATTTGAACCATCACAACGAATTACGCACCGAAGTCTGCGAAGAAGCAATTCGTCGTTTACGTGCCACAGGCGCACAGATACGCTGTCAGGCGCCTTTATTACGCCACATTAATGACGACCCTAAAGTATGGGCGGATATGTGGGAGCGCGAAGTTCAGCTCGGCATGATCCCCTATTATATGTTTGTCGAACGTGACACAGGCGCTAAACGTTACTTTGAAGTGCCGCTTGAGCGTACATGGGAAGTATTCCAACAAGCTTATCAACAAGTATCGGGTATTGCGCGCACAGTTCGGGGTCCATCGATGAGTGCAGGTCCTGGTAAAGTTGAGGTACAAGGTGTGACTGAAGTGGCTGGCGAAAAAGTCTTCGCGTTACGCTTCATTCAAGGCCGTAATCCAGACTGGGTACAGCGTCCATTCTTTGCTAAATATGACCCAGACGCAACTTGGTTACATCAATTGAAACCGGCCTTTGGAGAGGACAAGTTCTTTTTCGAAGACGAGTATGCGCAGATGGCAGCGATGGACTAACCATCGCTGCTACGCGCTTTATTTTATACGCTGGCGGGCTTGTTCTAAGTCCTCTGGCGTATCAATCCCTGCGGCTGGGGGCATAATGGCCTCAGCAACATGAATTTTCTCGCCATGCCACAGCACGCGCAACTGCTCCAATGACTCGATACGCTCAAGCGGGCTCTCATTCCAAGCCACATAGCGTTTAATAAAGTCCGCACGATAGGCATAAATGCCGATATGTCGCATGTAACCATCGACCTGTTCAGGCTGCTGATCGTTCAATGACTTAAATTGGTCGCGGTTGTATGGAATAGGCGCTCGACTGAAATAAAGCGCATACCCTGCCGAGTCACACACCACCTTTACTGCATTCGGGTTGAACACTTCATCGGAGGTCGCCATCGGCACTGCTAATGTCGCCATCGGTGCAACACGTTGATTCGCCAAGTTATCAGCCACTTGCCGGATAATTTCAGGCGGAATAAAAGGCTCATCACCTTGAACATTAACCACGACTTGATCTTCGGACAAGGCCAACTGCTCTACGACCTCAGCCAGCCGTTCTGTACCCGATTGATGTTCGCTCGAGGTCAGCATACTGCGTCCACCAAAACGTTCCACTTCATCAGCAATACGCTGATCATCTGTAGCAATAATCACTTCAGCCGCACCACTTTGCAAAGCGCGCTCATAAACATGTTGAATCATCGGCTTGCCGCCAATATCGGCTAGAGGTTTACCTGGTAAACGGCTCGATGGGTAACGCGCAGGAATAATTACAGTAAAACTCATAAAGGTACCTGCTCCATCTCATCCGAACTCAACGTTTTAGCCTTTTCGCTCATAAGCACAGGGATGCCCTCTTCCAGTTCAAATGCTAATTGTTCGCCTCGACAAACGAGCCACTGCTTGGCCTCATGCCACACTAACTTGCCTTTACAGCTAGGGCAGGCAATTATGTTCAGTAAACCTTTATCAAAACTCACGGTTAAACCTCATTTATGAATATGCCGAATTGCCTCAAGCAAATCAGCCTTAAATTTATCAGGAAATTGTGCAGATATCGGTTGATAGTACCAATTATCTGTCGCTATGCCACGACACTTCGCGGCATCTTTCTGAGTCATCAGTAGCGTTTTATCTTTGAACACCTGCAAATCGTCGGCTGTAAACCGGTAATGATCAGGAAACGCTTGCGTACTGGCAAGCTCGATGCCTTGATGACGTAAACTAGTAAAAAATCGCTCTGGATTACCAATGCCGGCCAACGCGTAAAATGCGCCATGTTCTGGCAGCTCAACCACTTCGTCATCAATGACACGTCGCCAAGCCTGTGCTTTCACCTCGCCCACATAGTGAGCAAACGGGTGTTGAGCATAGAGTGACAATACCCAACGCGCTCCACGCAAACGCCAAGGTCCTTCTCTCAATGGACCTGTTGGTAACAGCCAACCATTACCTAGACCTCGCTCAGCATCGACCAAAATTACTTCTAAGTCACGACCCAGCGCATAGTGTTGCATACCATCATCGCTAATAACGAAATCAATGTTCGGATGTTCGGCTAAAAGGTGTTTAGTCGCGTCGGCGCGGTTGGGGCTAATAACCACAGGTACACCGGTAATCTGACGTAACATCAGCGGTTCATCTCCCGCTAACTCAGCAGTATCGTCGACCGCCACATGATGCGGACTTTGAGCTTTAGCACCGTAACCTCGACTCACAATGCCCGGTGTGTAGCCCTCAGATTTAAGCATATCAACTAAAGCCACGACCGTTGGTGTTTTGCCGGTACCGCCCACACTAATGTTGCCGACCACAAGCACGGGTACAGGCGCCTTAAATGACCGTATCAACCCCATACGATAAAACGAACGTCGCAAATTGGTCAGTAGCCAAAACAGCAGCGACAATGGCGTAAGAAGATACAATAACGGGTGTAAGCGTTTGCGATACCATTGTCGCTCGAGCCACATCTAATTAACTCCACTAAATTGCAGGTTATGTAGCTGGTAATAAGGTCCCTCGTTCGCTAATAACGACTGATGATCCCCACGCTCGACAATATGCCCGTTATCCATGACTAATATTTCATCGGCATTCTCAATCGTGGATAAACGATGTGCTATTACAATTGAAGTTCGATTGGTACGTAACACGCCCAATGCCTTTTGAATATGACGCTCAGACTCTGTATCAAGCGCTGACGTCGCCTCATCGAGTATCAAAATAGGTGCATCCTGCAGTAACGCACGCGCGATAGCGATACGTTGGCGCTGTCCACCTGATAGCATGACGCCGTTTTCGCCCACCATGGTGTCTAAGCCGTGACTCATATTGTCGGTAAACTCGGTGACGTAAGCTTGCTCTGCGGCCTTAATAATATCTTCTCGCGAAACATTCTTTGATGTTCCGTAGGCAATATTATTGGCAATAGTATCGTTAAAGAGTGTGACATGCTGCGACACTAACGCAATCTGACGACGTAAACATTTTAAACGGTAATCTTGTATGTTCCGCCCATCAATCGTCACCTCGCCGTTAGTTACGTCATAAAAGCGAGTTAATAGATTTGAAATCGTTGATTTGCCGCTCCCCGAGCGCCCTACTAAAGCGAGGGTCTTACCTTCTCCCACCGCAAAGCTGATATCGTCCAAAGCGGGGTCTTCGTGTTCATTATAGCGAAACGTCACATGATTAAACTCAATATCACCTTTAACTCGTTCCACCATATGTGTGCCCTTGTCAACCTCAATGGGCTGGTCGAGAATCTCGAATACACTTGAGGCGGCCGCTAAGCCGCGCTGAAAATCACTATTCACGTTACTCAACTGTTTCAATGGTCGCAGCAACATAATCATTGATGTCAATAACGTGGTAAACGCACCCGCCGATAAGTTTTCCAACATCTCGGGAAAACTGGCAATAACGAGGACCATCGCCAAGCTCAACGACGCAATAAACTGGATCACCGATGTGCTGATCGCGCGCGTGCTCACCAGTTTCATGTTTTGGTTGCGAGTGATGTTGTTGATTTCGCCAAAGCGTTTTGACTCGAGCTTTTGACCTTCATGCATGACCACAACTTTGTGCCCGTTGATCATTTGTTCGGCAGTGGTCGTGACGTTCCCCATCGCAGTCTGAATACGCCCACTGACAACACGAAAACGTTTCGATACAACTCCGACAAATTTAGCAATGACGGGCCCAATCACCAAGAAAACCAAGCTAAGCTGCCAGCTCTGATAAAACATCAAACACAACAAACCGACTACAAATCCGCCATCACGGATTAAGATCAGTAAAGCACGACTGCTTGCTTCGGCCACCTGTTGGGTGTCGTAAGTGATTTTAGATATCAAGTCACCCGTAGAATGGTTGTCATGAAACGCCACCGGTAGCTTCATGAGGTGCTCAAACAGTTGCTGACGCATGCGTGTTACCACTTTAAAACCCACCCAGCTTAAGAAATAGGTAGAAATGAAGTTGAATAACCCGCGCACAATAAAAAACACCGGCACGAATACGGCCCCCCACAGCAAGACACTTGAGTCTTGTTGAGTCAAACCTTCGTCTATGAGTGTTTCAATTTGTGAGAAAAAGAGAGTATCGACGCCTGCGTAGCCCAACATACCGATGATAGCGACGATAAAGGCAGATTTGTAAGGCTTTATATAAGATGCGAGCCGCTTAAGTGAGCTCGTTTGTTCCTTGTTAGAATCCATGCAATGCCATTAGTTTCTGAAAATCCCAGCTATTTTATCTGCTTTATATCACGGTTGGCTAGTCGAACTGTAGGACTTTGCATTCGTTTTGTCGAATAACGCGGGTGTTTTCAGGCGCCACACACGGTCTTTGATAGCAATCGATAACTGCCCCCAATCTGCCGTCGTCGCCCATTGACTGCCGAAATCTAGCGCTCTTTGTTGAGTATACATATCGGGCATTCCATAGGCGTTGGAACGTCCGACACTGACTAAGGTCACGTCAGGCTGAGTCGCCCCAAGTAGCAACGACCCTAACGAAAAAGCACTGCCATGATGCGGTGCCACCAGTATTTCAACAGGTCCAACTAATTGCTCTTCAACCATCATACGCTCTTCGGCAAAACCGATGTCGCCCGTTATTAGCCAGTCAATGGCACCATAGCTAAATTGGTAAACACACGACGCCGCGTTACTATTTTTAACATCGACGCGGTTTGGCCACAGTACCTTCCAAGAAATACCGCGCCAGCGTCCGCGCTGCCCAACTTGACACGGCTGCTGAGTCATCGTGCCAAACCATTGCGCATTGGGTAGCCGCGTTTGTGCTAAACGCCAGTCGCCACTGTGATCTGAATCACTGTGGGTAATAGAAACCCGTTCTACCGTCAAGCCACGTTGCTTAAGAAAGGGTTCAATCACTGACTCAAAGTGACCACGTCCACGATAGAACCTTCGTCCCAAATCGATAAGCCAAGCCTTATTTTGCCGTTCAATGACCAGCGCCTGCGCTTGACCGACATCCAACACATGAAACATAACATCCGCTTTTTGCCCTCGTTCTAAGAAATAATAACCGCTTGCAATAGCCGCCAACACAGCACTTCCTATCGAGAAATACCGCGGTAGCCAATACGGCAACAGCAGCGCCAGCGCGAATAACCAAAAAATCGTGCCAGTGACTGTCGGCAATGTGCTCGAAAACCATACTATCGGCACATCAGCAAGCGTTGTTAGTAATGGCTGAATCACTATTAACGGCTGTTCGGCTAGCCACCAGAGATTCGCTGCAAAACTATCTGACCAACACATCGCTGCTATTGCGCCCAGAAGCGTTAAGGGAAGCACCCAGATAGCAATAATAGGCACAACGAATAGATTGGAAAACGGTGCAATCAATGACACGCCGTCAAAAAACGCTAGCGATATCGGCCCCATCAGGGTCAAGAATAATAATTGCAGGTAGAGGGTCTGCCAGATACGTGTTACCCACGATGCAGATGGCTTATTGTGCCAACTCCACTGGCACAATAAAATGACGGTGACAGCTAAAATTGAAAACCAAAAACCAATATCGTGCCAACTACCCGGGTCGTTTACGACCAAGATAATCGCGGCATACCAAAGCCTTTTCCATGAGCGGGTCGTTAAACCGAGCCATCGCTGCCCCCAAAAAAGCAACAACATAAGCCATGCGCGTTGTGCTGAAATAGCAAAGCCAGCTAATGCGGTGTATATAAGTGCTCCCAACAACGCAATAACTGCAGCGACTGGATTCAAGACTAAACGCTCTCGGTTACGCAGTAAGAATCCACGGTGAGGAAACACCGATAGACACTGCCTAATCAATAAAAAAACAAGTCCCGCAACCAAACTGATATGTAACCCAGAAATCGCCATGAGATGTTGCAAACCATGACGTTGCCAAACCACGCGTTGCGCCTGCGGGATGTCACCTCTATAACCGATTGCTAACGCTTGCAGTAAGCCGCGAAACTCAAGATCAGCGTGTTGAAACGAATCGTAGATCCGCCAACGGAGGGATGGCGCTACCTGATTTAGTTTCATAGCGCGCACGTAACCTTGCTTTGCGAGCTGCTTAGCCCACAGGTAGCGCGCCGGTCGTTCACCTCCCTGATTCCAATATGTGGTAGGATTTTTTAAATTGATTTCGGCGCTATAACGCTGCCCAGGAGCTAATTGATACCTCTTCGAGTCGCCATACCAATATAATTGCACCCGGCATTGACAGTCCTCGACGAGGACGCGTCCCGCAAACGAGACTCGGGACAATTCGGCAACAAAGCGACTTCTTTCATCACCGTGGTAATCAACTTGCTCTATTTTTAAGTGAACCAACAACCACTCGCGGTCCGGCAATCGGCTCTGTTGCTCAGCCAGGTTTGATACAAAATAAGTTCCTGAGAGTATTCCTATAAGAAGTAAAATAAAATGGATAAGAAATCGTCGAAAGTGGGAACAAAACGGTACAAGGCAACTCACCACAACAATCACGAATGCGACTAGCCACGTTTCGATTAAGTGAGTAGAATACAGCGCCATTACTGTTCCGGCGAGCAAAGTTAACGAGCTGTATCCCATTCGGTGTTTCCAGTTCAGTCGCACAATTAGATGTAAACGGGAATTGCAATGGCAAGACGCATGATCAAAAAATGGATGCCGAATCATGAAAAAATTCGCCAAACACGCGCACTGAGGGTATTTGGTTCATTATTGCATGATGCTAACTTGTGGCACTTAAATCGCCGCTCTGCCTCGGGTGCGTTTGCGGTGGGGTTATTTTGTGCATTTATCCCGGTTCCGTTTCAAATGCTTCTAGCCGCAGCAGGCGCCATTATGTTTCGGGTCAACCTGCCGCTGTCAGTTGGCTTAGTCTGGGTATCTAACCCCATTACCATGCCACCCCTGTTTTATTTCTGCTACGAGGTTGGTCGCGTGGTTCTTTCTGCACCCGCGCATCCTTTTAATTTTGAATTAAGTTGGGACTGGCTTATCTATAGTATCGAGACCATCGGTCCTGCATTTTTACTCGGCTGTTTTATAATGGGCACGCTAACAAGTTTGGTGAGTTACATTACCATTCGTGTTATGTGGCGTGTATCCGTTGTGCGCGCCTGGGAGGCGCGCCAACATCGTGGTAAACAGCGCAATTAATGATGTTCATGTAATGCTTGCGCAGGTTCTATTTGTGTTGCTCGCCACGCAGGATAAAGTGTGGCAATCGCACTCATCGTAATTGCGACACAACACACCAGCACGACATCAATCCAACGCCATACAGACGGTACTTCACTGACGAAGTATACGTCGTCGGATAAAACCTGAAAGTGTAATGCTTGCTCCAGTAGAAGAATGATTTGCGGTAACGCAGAAGCCAATGCAACGCCCCATAGGCTCCCCCAAAATGCACCTTTCAATCCACTCAACGTGCCTTGCCAAAAGAACGTAGCAACAATACGACGGTTATCTAATCCCATTGTTTTCAACATTGCGATCTGCGGTCGCTTCTTTGTCACTGTCATGACTAATGTGGAAACAATATTAAAGCATGCAACCGCCATCACGAGTACGAGAACCAAGTAAATCACCGTGCGAACGAGCTCAATATCACGGTAGAGGTGTCCCTGCGTACGCATCCAGTGATCGACATACACCAACTCGGGTAACTGATTACCCACTGAATTCGCCACCTGAGACGCTTGAAAAACGTCAGTTACTTTTAATTCTACCGTCGAGACACCGTGTTTAATTTCACCAATAACGCGAGCCGTATCAAGACTGACATAGCCCATTTGATGATCGAGTTCACCACCGAACTCAAATAGTCCGACGACTTTCAAACGGTGACGTTGCGGCGAACGAAACTGTTGACTACTTTTATCGGCAACCAACAGTTCTAATGTATCACCCACCTCAACACCGTAAGTGTGCGCAATACCCTGACCCAACACGATGGTGTTGAGTTGATTGAGTTGCGCTCGCGCACCCTCAGTAAAAAACTCAGTGGCACTCGGATGAGGACCATTAGGTGCGATACCCTCTAACATGATTCCTTTGAACTGATCACCCGAACGAAGCATCGCAGTTTGTTTGATCACCGGATAAGCCTCAGCGACTCGGCTATCACGTTTGGCGATTTTGACGATACGTGCCCAGTTATCAAAGGTGCCTTCTACTTTGGTAAATGAAGCATGAGGAACCGCTTTAAGTAACTTCTGTTCTAACACGTTCTCAAAGCCATTCATCATTGACAGGCTCGCTATCAACACAGCACAACCGAGCACAATGCCCACCGTCGATGATGAAGCAATAAAGGCGAATAAACCTGAACGACTGCGGCGTTCAGAAAAGCGTTGAGCTAATTTAAATGTAAGCATTAAATCGTATCCACAGCAGTTAAACAGCCATCATGGAGTCGATAAACCGAGCCTATCCGCTCAGCAAGCGCCATATCATGCGTAACAATAATAAATGCCGTACCAAATTCTTTATTCATTTCAAGAATCAACTCAAACACTGACTCTGCCGTTTGCCCATCCAAATTACCCGTTGGCTCATCCGCAACCACAAGTTTGGGCTTATTGGCGAATGCGCGAGCGATCGCCACTCGCTGTCGTTCACCACCAGACAACTGCGCGGGACGGTGATGCATTCGTTCGGATAAACCCACTCGTTCAAGTAAAAGCTGCGCTCGCTCAGTTGCAATGCTCTCAGTCTCACCCGAGATACGGAGCGGCATCGCAACATTCTCCAATGCGTCAAACTCTGGTAACAAGTGATGAAACTGATACACAAAGCCAATATTTTGGTTTCTAAGCTGCGCCTTTTGTGAGCCCGTTAACTGTGTAATTTCAGCATCCTCAAAATACACCTCACCGGATGATGGAACATCTAAGCCGGCCAATATATGAAGCAATGTACTTTTACCAGAACCTGAACTGCCAACTATTGCCATCACCTCGCCATGTTTAACTTCAAGGTTAACGTGCTTCAACACTGTTACCTGGTTATCACCATCTCGGAAAGTCTTGTTCACATTGTGGGCTGTGATCAAATCATTAGTCATATCTTAACGCCTCGGAAGGTTCAGTTTGTGCCGCTTTGGCTGCTGGGTAGAAAGCGGCAACAAGGGCGAGTATCAGTGCGAAAAAAGCGATGAAGCAGACCTGCGTCCACTCAAATTGAACGGGGAGCTGTTGTCCTAAACCGGCAACAAAATGCGTTCCCAGTGTTTGCAAAATAGGGTTAATAAACAGCGCCAAAAGGATACCTAGCAACAACCCTACCGAGGTACCCACAACCCCTATGTAACAGCCCTGAATAAGAAATACTCGACGCACTTGAGCCTGAGTTAAGCCAATGGTTTGTAAAATTGCGATATCATGGCGTTTATCATCAATCACCATCGCCAACGCCGACAGTGTATTAAATGCGGCAACAGCAATGATCAGTGCGAGCATCAACCACATCATACGTTTTTCCATACCGACCGCATCAAACAGTTGACCATAACGTTGTCGCCAATCCGTCACGGACAATGTGCTATTCGAACGAATGATTGAAGCAACTTTCGGCGCATTGAAGGCATCATTGAGCTGGAGCTGAACTTGCTTTTGTGCTGCGCGGGGATCACGAATTAAACGGGCTACATCATCAATGTTTGCAACCGCTAAGTGCTTGTCTAAGTCAGATTGCATTGCAAAAACCCCCACTAGTCGAAAAGTTCGCTGTGAGGGGAGCATACCGAGTGGACTATAGACGGCCCCCTTCGATGAGACGATACGTACCTTATCACCAATCGCTAACTTCAGTTGATTCGCAAGCGTTTGACCTAAAATAATATTGTATTCACCCGTTGCAAGTCGACTCCACTGTCCCGCTATTAATGCCTGCTCGAGCGCTGTCGGAATCGTGCGATGAGCCGAATCACCGGTGTCAAAACCTTGTAACGTCACGACGGCAAGATTACCCGGCACTTGCACAAGCGCTTCGGTAGACACATAAGGAGAAACCGACTGCAACGCGCCTTTTGGCAGTTTTTCGGTTACATCATCAAGCTCAGCAAGCACATGATCGCCGTAGAGCTGAACGTGGGGGACACCGCCTAGAATTCTTTGTTTAAGCTCATTCTCAAAGCCATTCATTACGGACATCACGACAACCAACGCCATCACTCCGACAGCGATTCCGCCTAATGCGAATCGTTGAATAAACCGGGTGAACGCCGAGTACGCTTTTGTTCGGCTATATCTCAACGCAATAGAAAGTGTAATTGACCGCAAACGACGCCCTTGAAATGATGGTTGCTTATTAGGAAAGGTCAAGGATAATGAGTTGTTAGCAGCCTGACAACTTTGCGAGACAAAAATGCAGCCAAATCAGTCTATTAATTTACGTCCTATTGGCGACTATTTTACTGTAGCTGATAGCTTACCTGTGCAACTGACGCCCGTAGCTGTGGACTCTGTTCCTTCTGAACAGGCACTTCATTCGGAGATCCCGGAGCTTTTTAAGCTTTGCTCAGAGCTTGCTGGGAGTGATCAGTCGGCACTCCAGCGAGTGCGTTCAGAAAACCCGAACTCTCCTGCGCTCGTTGATGCCTTAGCACTCATCAACCAGAGAATGGGAATGATGCTCGGATATTTATTGAGTCAAACACACGGTAACGAGTATGCACTTACCGCTCATGAATTTGGTGGCGGTGGGTTTCGTGTCAATTCTGACACGAGATGGACTGTGGGCGATACTTTTCAGGCTAATTTAATATTTCGCGAGGAGTCGCTGGCTATCTATTGCTATGTCGAGTGCACTGAGTCTGAAACAATATCCGATGACAACTATCAAGCGACCTTCCAATTTGCTCAGATTAGGGAGCAGGACCATGAACACGTAATACGTCATAGCTTGCATAGCCAGACTCGTCACCTCAAAGCGCGAGCAGAGCAACGCAAACAGTCGAGCAAATCAGAAAACTCCGAGCGATAACATCCAAATTGCTGGTGATTTAAGTATAATGCAACACAGAATTGTAGTTAACATTAGGTTGTCATGACTAAAGTTTCGGTTTTTAATCCCCCTTACACAGACTCGCCCCAGAAAGACATCAGTTGGACCGATCTCAACGGAAGCTCGCCTGCATTGGCGCTAGCAAAAGTCATAGATAGAACGCCTGGGCGGGTACTTGTCGTGACCGCCGATGCAAATCAAGCGCACCGGCTGGAACAAGAAGTTCGCTATTTCGCAGGTGAGCATACAGATTATCATGATGATATTACCGTTTTCCCAGACTGGGAAACGCTACCTTATGATACCTTTTCACCACATCAAGACATCATTTCCGAACGTCTGAGCGTGCTTGCCCGTCTCCCACAAGCCCGTCGTGGCGCGTTAATTGTTAGTTTAAACACGCTGTTACAACGTATCGCCCCAGTCGAGTTTGTACAAAGTCAGTCGCTCAACCTCACCGTCAACCAACAACTTGATGCCCTTGCGTTGCGCGAGCAACTTGAGCGTAATGGGTATCGTGCAGTTGAGCAAGTCATGGAACACGGTGAGTTTAGTAGTCGTGGCTCAATCTTAGACCTGTTTCCGATGGGCAGTACAACCCCCTATCGGATTGATTTCTTTGACAACGAAATTGATAGCATCCGTCCGTTTGATCCTGAAACACAACGCTCTTTGACACCGGTTGAATCCGTCAAACTCCTCCCGGCTCATGAGTTTCCGTTAACGAAGGCGGGTATAGAGCATTTCCGTTCAGCCTTTAGAGAGCGTTTCGAAATAAGTAATGAGCGCGAATCACTTTACCAGCAAGTAAGTAAAGGCCAAACGCCAGGTGGCATTGAGTACTACTTACCGTTGTTTTTTGAACAAACGGCGACATTATTTGATTACCTACCTAACGACGCATTGCTCGTTACCTTTGGCGATATTCAAGGCACTCTTGAGAAGCTCTGGATCGATATAAATCATCGTTATGAGCAACGACGCTACGATCAGCAGAAGCCGTTATTACATCCAAACGAAATATTCATGTTGGCGGAGCAGGTTCATAGCCGCTTTAAGCAAATGCGTCGCATTCGAGCCGCAATTCCAAGCGGTAAACCAACACCCGGTGCGGTGTCCTTCAATACTGCACCTGTGACAGACATCGCTGCGGAACATCAAAATAAGCAACCCTTTGCCAAGCTAAAGCAGTTGATCAGCACTGCGATAGATCAGGGGCAACGTTTGCTATTCGTCACCGAGTCCGCCGGACGAAAAGAAGCACTGCACGATATACTTGGGCGCATTGGTTACCCTGCACCGAGTGTTGTTCACTTCAGTGACTTTGAACAATCCAATGAACCGCTGGCACTGACAGTCGGCCCCATCATTAATTCGGTTCATTTAAAATCAGAAAATATCTATCTAATTACCGAAACCGAGTTGATGGGCAATCGTGTCTCACAACGACGTCGACGTGAACAAAAACCGACGCAAAGCTCCGACGCGCTCATTCGCAACTTAGCCGAACTCAAAATTGGACAACCTGTGGTTCACATAGACCACGGTGTGGGTCGCTATCAAGGCCTAACAACTCTTGACGCGGGCAACGTCACCACTGAATTTGTCACTATCGAATACGCTCAACAATCAAAGCTGTATGTACCCGTGGCAAGCCTGGATGTATTGAGTCGTTATAGCGGGGGGGAGGAGAACCATGCCCCACTGCATAAACTCGGAAACGACAGTTGGGAGAAAGCCAAAAAACGAGCGGCTGAGAAGATCCGCGATGTAGCGGCAGAATTACTTGATGTTTATGCAAAACGAGCGTCCAACGAAGGATATGGCTTTACCATTGATGCATACGACTACCAACGTTTTGCGGATAGTTTTCCATTTGAAGAAACGACCGACCAACTGAACGCAATTAATGCGGTAGTGCAAGATATGGCGGCGCCCCACCCGATGGACCGTCTGGTTTGTGGCGATGTAGGCTTTGGTAAAACGGAAGTCGCGATGCGTGCCGCTTTTATTGCTGTAAACGACAGTCGTCAGGTGATGGTTTTGGTGCCTACAACCTTGTTAGCTCAACAACATTACGACAACTTTAAAGACCGATTTGCCGACTGGCCCGTGCGTATCGAGGTGCTATCACGCTTTAAGACCGCTAAGCAGTCAAAGCAAATTATTGCCGATACTGAAAGCGGTCAAGTCGATATTTTGATTGGTACTCATAAGCTATTACAGGGCGACATCAACGCGAAAGCGCTTGGTTTATTGATCGTCGATGAAGAGCACCGCTTTGGTGTTCGTCAGAAGGAAGCGATAAAAAGATTACGTGCTAACGTCGATATATTAACATTAACGGCCACGCCGATTCCCCGCACACTGAATATGGCGATGAACAACATTCGTGATTTATCCATCATCGCAACCCCTCCGGCGCGGCGTTTAGCAGTTAAGACCTTTGTTAGAGAACACGACAATGCCACTATTCGCGAAGCAATCTTACGGGAAACGTTGCGGGGCGGACAGGTATACTTTCTACACAACAATGTAGACACCATTGAAAAAACGGCAAGAGAAATAGAAGCGCTTGTTCCCGAGGCAAGCGTCACAGTTGCTCATGGACAAATGCGGGAGCGTGAACTTGAACGCATCATGAGCGACTTTTATCATCAACGTTTTAATGTGTTGGTTTGTACGACCATCATAGAAACCGGCATCGACGTGCCGTCGGCTAATACCATTATCATTGATCGCGCAGACCATCTTGGTCTAGCTCAGTTACATCAGCTAAGGGGACGTGTGGGTCGCTCTCACCACCAAGCGTATGCCTATTTATTAACGCCTCACCCAAAACGAATGACAAAAGACGCCCTAAAACGGCTTGAGGCTATCGCACAACTAGAAGATCTAGGTGCCGGATTCATGCTTGCGACACACGATCTCGAAATTCGTGGTGCGGGCGAATTACTGGGTGATGACCAAAGCGGTCAAATAGAGAGTATTGGCTTTACACTCTACACTGATATGTTAGGGCAAGCTGTAGAATCTCTTAAGAATGGTCAGGAACCAACGCTTGAGGGGTTAACCCGAAATCGAGCAGAAATTGATTTGCGTATTCCCGCTTTGTTACCTGATGACTATATTGCCGATGTTAATATTCGCTTGAACATTTATAAGCGTATTGCTGGTTGCAATAATGATGAACAACTCGAGGATATTCAGGTTGAGCTTATCGATCGATTTGGCTTGTTACCCCAAGCTAGCAAAAACTTAATCGCACAAACACGCATACGCAACCACTCAGAAGCGTTAGGAATACGTAAAATTGATATGGGTAATCAAGGCGGTACGATAGAGTTTGGTGAAACAACTAAGGTGAAGCCGGAGACCATTATCGGACTCATCCAAAAATGTCCGAATCATTATCGCCTCGAGGGACCGACGAAACTCAGAGTCACTCAGTCGATTGAGGATACTCAAAGCCGCTTAGAACTGATACAGTCGCTTTTAGATGAGCTTGCTAGTGATAAATAGATCTGAGGAAAACAACATGAAGTGTAAGGGGCTAGTTTTTGGGTTACTGACGCTGAGCAGTCTATTCGCTTTACCCAAAGCACAAGCCAAGCAGGACCCTGAATACTGGCGCTGGTTTGAAGTTGAAGTGTTGCTATTCAAACACACAGTTGAGCAAGATATCAGTGAACAGTTTCCGCTTCATCTTGAACCAATTGATACTTCCAATGCAAATGACTTGATTGCACAAGTGGTCAATGCAAATCACCACAACTTGCGAGCCAATTTACCACTTTGTGAACTTGCAGAGCACAACTGGCAATGGAATTCCCTGCCCTGTAGTTATGAGGACGAACGTCTTAGCATCGAAATAAATGGTAGTCCTTTCAACCGTCCGAGCAAACTCTCACAGCTCGTCAAACTTCCTGTTCATTTTTTTGGGCCTGAAAAAGATATCAAAGATGCCCGCAGTCCTTTTTTAGTCCCTAAAAGCCACTGGGTGCTGAATGAAACCGAGCAAACGCTGGAGCAGCGCGGCTTAGCACAGCCCTTGCTGCACCTAGCTTGGCGACAACCTGTTTTTGGTCGTGATGATGGTTACAAATTTCATCTTTACGGCGGTAAAAACTTTGCTCATCGATATCAGTTTAACGGCTTTATGAAACCTCAAGATTCAGTCAAGTTCGCTCCTAGCACCGTTCGTAACGAACTTGACCCGCTCTCTCAACGGATGCAGAACATAGAGCAATTATTCGACATTCTCGCAAAGGGGCAACACCGTTTTGGTGCAAATGAGGACGGACAGTCCCTCGCACCGTTGCAAACTGAACCCAATAGTAAGCCGGTGTGGGAACTCGATGGCACACTTCATATCTTTCTAGTGGGCAATTATTTACATATCAAAGGCGATTTTAATCTTCGTGAGGAAGTTTTCATCGCTCCGCCGAATGGCGATCTTGCCGCACAAGCGTCAACATTGCTGACCTCAACGCAGGATAAAACTGAGGAAGAGCGATTTTTGCGTAGCTACCGCTTTGACCAGTTACGTCGGGTGATTAGTCACGAAACACACTACTTTGATCACCCCAAATTGGGTATGATTGTACAAATACGTCGTACCGATTTATCTGCGCGACGCTATTAGACCACCGGTTTCAACTTTTAGGAGCGACAATGGAAAAGTATGAAGAGCTTTTACTCGCGTTACGTAAAGTCATTCGAGCCATTGATCTGCACTCCAAACAACTCAACAAATACTCGGGATTAACCGCGCCACAGTTACTCATTCTACGTGAAATTGTTGCTCGGGATGGTATTACCGCAAGTGAAGTCGCGCAAAATATCACGTTAAGCCCGGCAACGGTCTCAAATGTTATTGAGCGAATGGAGCATCGCGGTTTAATCTATCGTCGACGTAGCAACACCGATAAACGTCGAGTGTTGATGTACATTACCGAGCAAGGTCAATCGCTACTGGCTCAAGCGCCACAACCCTTACAGGAAGACTTTATTGAGAGGTTTCAAGCACTTGATGAGTGGGAGCAATCCTTGCTGCTATCATCAATGCAACGAATTGCGACCATGATGGATGCTGAGCGGCTTGACGCAGCCCCCGTCTTGGAAGTAGGTAGTTATCACAAAATGGACAAGCATTCATGAATAAACTTTTTATCGCCATGGCTGTGCTACTCAATGCCACAGCCGCCTATGCTCAAGACTGTGGTGAAAAGCAAGCCGAGATTACCCCGATATCCACTATTCAAGGTGAGGAATGGCAATCTCCTCTAGTTGGGCAGAACGTAACCACTTCGGGAACAGTCACAGGAAAATGGACGGCTAACGATCAGCTGGCTGGTTTTTTCATACAAAGCACTGAGCCCGATAACAACCCGAGAACATCCGAAGGTTTATTTGTTAGCTCAACAACCCAACAACCTTTTTCAGAAGGCGATTTTGTGGTTGTTACAGGACAGGTGGCAGAAGCCAACGAACAAACACGTCTCGTTGACGTGACTTCGCTTTCGGCATGCCCTCAAGCACGCCCGCTACCCGCGCCCGTTGAAGTTCAGTTGCCTTTTGAAAGTAACGAACAACGCGAGCAACTGGAAAACATGTTAGTTACACTAGTCGCCGAAAGTGGGCAAGAACTAACAATCTCCGGTCATTATCAATTACCACGTCATGGCTACTTTGACGTATCCAGTGGTCGTTTGTTTACCCCATCACAAATTGTTGAGCCAGGTGCTGACGCACGCGAGCAAATGCGCATCAACCAATTGAATCGTGTTCAAGTAGACGATAACAGTGATGTTGAACCCAACACACTTCCGTTTGAACAGCTGACGAGCTCAGCGCAAAACTCAATGCGCAGCGGAACAACGATGATGCCGATTGTTGGCATTCTTACAGAGTTTCGTGGTAGAGCACGCATTCAGCCTACGGAAGCCGTAGTCGCAAAACATATTAGCGAGCCAGAAACACCTAAGGCAAAAGATGAGTATCTACGAATCTCAAGCTTTAATGTGCTGAACCTGTTCAATGGCGATGGTGACAAAAATGGTTTCCCGACCGAACGCGGTGCGAAAAGCTTCGATGCGTATCAACGCCAACAAGCTAAAATTGTCTCAGCGCTGGTCGACATTGACGCCGATGTATTTGGCTTAATGGAGGTTGAGAATGACGGTTACGGCTCCGACAGTGCAATTGTACAGCTCGTTAATCAGTTAAATGAGGCACAAGATAGCCCGTATGTTATCGCCGAGCCAAGAGCTCAACGATTAGGTGACGATCAAATTGCTGTCGGTCTCATTTACAATCGTAATCGCGTTAAACCGATTGGTCATGCGCATACAATAACTCAAGGTCCTTTCCGCTCAGGTAGCCGACCACCTTTAGCGCAAGTGTTGGAGGACAAACAATCGGGGCAGCAATTTACCGTTATCGTAAACCACTTCAAGTCGAAAGGTGGATGCCCTGACAATGGACCTAACGCCAACCAAAATGATGGTCAATATTGTTGGAATCAGCAACGCCTTGACTCAGCCGCGGCGCTACTTGAGTGGGTCAAGCAAAATGCGTTCCCAGCACCTGTGCTATTGGGGGACTTCAACGCCTACTACAAAGAAGATCCGGTACAGTACATAGCGAACCATGGTTTTAGTAACGTCTCGCACGCCGACGAATACTCTTATGTATTTGATAGTCAAGCCGGTGCGCTAGACCACGTGTTTATTGATCAGGGTTTGACCGACAGCGTTAAAAATGTCCAACATATCCATTATAATAGTGATGAACCCACGGTATTTAGCTACCAAGATACCGAGTACTTCAAGGTGGGACCCTATCGCTCATCGGATCACGATCCAGTGTTTATCGATGTTGAGTTCTAATGCTGCTTGTTACCAAACCTGAGCTCAAACTCAATACCTAGCATCCAGTGGCCTCGACGGGTTTCATAACGTTCCTCTCGAGGCCAATGGTGCCCCACCCATGTCTCCATCAACAGCCACGACTTGTATATTCGGCGCCTATCAAGTACCCGAATACCATAACCCGTTACCGTAACAGGCGCTTCGTTTTCTCCTTCGGACCAAATTTCTGTTGCATAGGCATGATCATTACCTGTTAAAAAATAGACCGTTGCCGATGAGCCCCACCGCACACCCTGCGTCTCTTGAGCAAAGGTCCCGATCGCGGACCATTTAGCGACAACATGTGTTGTTAATTGAGTTTCGGTATCGATACGTTGTGCAACACCAAAACCATCACTATCGCGCCAAAATACTGAGGATTCCCAGCGCATTAAACTGATATCTGACAAAATACTATCAACCCGATAGCGAGCACGCGCATAGGTATCAAGCTTAATACCGCCCCGCACCCCAACACTGTAGGTCAACCGGTGTGCTTCGTTTACTTGACGGCTAAAACCTAGCCCAATGAGCCACTCATCATCTGTATTTGGGGAGTTGATCACTGAGGGCTTACCCACGTCCTGCTGGTCTAAAAACTCACCCTCATCGACTTGGCCTAGAAAAGCCGAGAAATCTTTTTTTGCGTGTGGCAGCTGAAATCGGGCACGAAATCGTGAATCGACTTCAAACTTATGGTAACCCGACCACTGCGGCGCGACTGTTAAGCGCCCATAAGTTTCATGTTCACCACTGTTCATACCTCGGTCAGCAAAAAAACTGTCAACCCAGCGAGCGCTGGACTCAACGGAGGTCTCTAAACCATATCTAAACTGCTCAAGCCAACCATCTGAGGTATTTTCTTGAGACACCGAACTCGAGTCATTCGCATCTGATTGCGCCTGTGCAAGGGAAGGTGCTGTCCATAGCACGAGCATAAAAATTCCACTCACATAAATCTTTTTCATCCCAACTGACCTATATTGTTATTAGAAGCAGTAATGCAGGAGGCTTTTTATGTCCAAATATATATTCATCATGCTCGCTGTTCTTTTCACTCACTTGAGCATGGCACAAAATGAAATCAACGAAAAGCAATCTCACGAGCAAATAGCGACTTTTGCTGGCGGCTGCTTTTGGTGTGTTGAGGAAGCATTTGAGCAAATGAACGGCGTTCGAGAGGTCATTTCAGGTTTTAGCGGTGGAACAGAGCTCAACCCGACCTACCAGGAAGTTTCCGCAGGTAAAACAGGTCACACTGAGAGTGTACAAGTCTATTATGATCCTAACATTGTTTCATACGCCGCCCTTTTGCAAAAATTCTGGCGTATCATTGACCCCACGGATAATAAAGGTCAATTTGTCGATCGTGGTCAGCAGTACCGTCCAGAAATTTTTTACCACACCGATCAACAACGTAAAATTGCTCAGCAAACCAAACAATATCTAGCCGAACACGGACCATTCAAAAAGCCTATTGTCGTGCCAATAACACGGTTTAAGTCCTTCTATCCCGCCGAGGACTATCATCAAAATTATTATGATAAAAATCCGATCCGCTACAAAGTCTATACGTTTAATTCAGGACGTTATGACTTCATCGAGAAGTTCTGGGGAGATACCTCAGATATCGATTATCAACAGTACACCAATCAAAATCCCAATGGAGTCAATCAATCGGATGCAGCGCAAGCACGTTGGAAAAGTTACAGCAAACCGAGTGATGAAGTGTTGCAGCAAAAGTTAACTGACACTCAGTTTGAGGTAACACAAGAGGATGGTACTGAGGAGCCATTCAATAACGCTTATTGGGATAACAAGCGCCCCGGCATTTACGTTGATATTCTAAGTGGTGAGCCCTTATTTTCATCTACAGATAAATACAAATCGGGTACCGGTTGGCCCAGCTTTACCCAGCCGATCACATCCGATGCGGTGGTGGAAAAAGAGGATAACAGCTGGTTTTACACACGCACAGAAATTCGCAGCCGCTATGGTAATAATCACATTGGTCACGTTTTCAGCGATGGTCCAAAACCAACGGGGTTACGCTATTGCATGAACTCAGCTGCTCTAGAGTTTATCCCTTTAGATGAAATGAAAGAACATGGTTACGGCGATTACATAAAGTATGTAACCGCCGATAACTAGAACGGTTAAGCGTGCCAGCCGAGTTCTTGAGCACGCTGTTGAGCTTGCTTTGGAACATCGGTTGCGACGAAGTGATGATGTAACACTTGTACACCGAGCATATGGTTGATAACTGCATCAAGCTGTACTTGCTCTTCAGCGGTGACATCACTTGAGCTGTGGCGCGCAAACACGGCTTGTACCGCATCAAAATCGAGTAAGCCCGCATCCTTTACCGCTTGCTCACTCAAAAACTCCTCCGCTAAACGTTCTACTGCTTTCCATTTTTCAGGATCGGTATGCGCAGGTGGCGCCATAAATGCAAACTTTTCGCGTTTATAGAGCGTTTCCGGCAACAAGCCTTTCATCGCTTCACGCAATACATATTTCTCCTTGTTACCTTTTATGCGTAAATGCGGAGGCACCGTAAAGGCGTATTCTGCTAAGTGATGATCGAGAAACGCAGGTCGCGCTTCCATTGAGTTAGCCATATCCACGCGGTCCCCGCCCCATGTTAGAATTTGCCCCTCTAACATGGTTTTAATCCACACGTACTGTGCGCGATCAAGTGGATGGCGCCCGGTCAGGTAGGCTTCATCTAATGTGTCTGCAATCGCCTGACCCGGGTCGTAGTCCTTAAGTTGCTGTTGCAGACTTTTGTTAATTAGTGGTTTAGCGACGCTACTACAAGACAGCCAAGGTTGCACACAACTCGGCGTAAAGCCCACTTTTTGGTTTAACGCATCGCTGCTGAATTCTTCTCGAGCCAGCATTGCACCTTTAAACAACTGATTATTTTTTTCCAGTAGCTTTTGCCATTCAAGCCGTTCAATTTCCGGTAAATGTTCGAGACCATGTAAAAACATATCCTTGCGAAACGCTGGGTAGCCAGCAAACAGTTCATCGGAGCCTTCGCCTGTCATAACGACTTTATAGCCCGCCTCATGCACTTCCTGACTCATCAAGTACTTAGCGACACCCAGCGTGTTGTAGATCGTCCGCTCGGTATGCCATAGGGTTTTTACAAAATGATCGTACAAATCATTCGCCTTGAGCGCCATAATGTGATGGTCAGCGTCAGTCGCCTCGGCCATTTCACGCGCAATGGGCGTCTCGTCATAGTCGTCCGAATCAAATCCAATGGTGAACGCCTTAACTGAGGTTTGGGTCGATGCCGATGCAAGACCCAAGATCGAGCATGAGTCGATGCCTCCCGAGAGATAGCAGCCTACCGGTACATCAGCGGTCATACGATGCTGTACCGCCTCTAAGAGCTTTTCACGCACGCCCTCGACATATTCTGTCTCATCGACCTCATCACCGGGATAGTCGTGTTCATTAGGAAAATCCACGTCCCAGTACTTCAGCGTATCGATGTTGAGTGTGCCATTATTACGTTTGATTTTAACCACTTGCCCAGGCTGCACTTGATGAACTCCTTCAAATGCCGTTGAGCCGGGCACCATCACTTGAATCAGTTGGTGGTATAAGCCCTCAGCAGAAAACGCCCGCTTTACTTGCGGATGAGCGAATAGCACTTTCAACTCCGATCCAAAAACGATACCTTCGTCTGTCTCAGTCCAGTAAAGGGGCTTAATACCAAAACGGTCACGCACTAAATAAAGTGCATCTTCGTATTTATCATACAAGCCAAATGCAAACTCACCCCGTAGCTCCTTTAATGTGGCTTCGAGGCCATAGCGTTCAAATAGATGAAGTACGATTTCAGAATCGCTTTTCGTTCGAAAACGCGCCCCCCGTGCCGTCAAATCGGCTCGAATACGTTTGAAATCATAAAACTCACCGTTGTGAGTTAGCATCAGTCGTTCATCAGCAGACAAAAAAGGTTGCTTAGCACGCTCTTCATTTAAGTCAATAATCGATAACCGAGCATGACTAAAACCAATCCCCTGCTCCGATTGTATGTGATAGCCATATCCATCAGGACCTCGATGATGCATTATCGCAGCCATATTGACCAAGGTCTGAGCGTCGATAGGATCATTGACGCGGTGATTGAATACTCCAGCAATTCCGCACATCTTCGTTTTTCCTTGTGTTATACGACATCGATAACGCGCTCAGCGCGTTGAACCATACACGTAAGTAGCGCCATCCTCAAAAACACCGCACCTCGAGCTTGGCTGAAATACCAGTTATGCGGTGTATGATCGAGATCCGTTGCTAGCTCAGGTCCACGAGCCAATGGGTGTAAAATAATAGCGTCTTCTTTCAAAGGCGACTGTGCATCCAAACTAAACGACTTACCATACGTATTGAATGTCTCTCCCTCCCAAGATATCGCATTGATGTAGACCACATCGATATCTGGCAACGTTGCATTCAAATCAGTCGACGTCCGCACATGAATGCCTGCTTGCTCTATCTGCTCTCTTTGCTGTTCAGCAAATAGATGCTCTGATACAGAGTCATCATGAATAATGACCAACTCTTTAATCGCATCCGGAAATTTGAGTAAACTTTTTATCAGGCTCCTAACAGTTCGCATTCTGTTCGGGACACCAATAATACCCACACTCACCGCGTGTTGTTTCGCATCGGCTGTCGTTAGTTCTGGCTTCCATTTAAACAAGGCATAAAGGTCAGCTAGCGCCTGCGTTGGATGCTCATCACATCCATTACCTGCATTGATGATCGGTATTCTCAACGAATCGATCATTTCCTCTAACGAGGACTCGTTGTTATCTCTCAGTACGACACAGTCGCCATAGTTATTAAACATTTCAGCGACATCGGCGAGGCATTCTCCCTTAGCAATCCCAGTAGTAGAGCGATCCGTGATCGACATAATATCGCCGCCTAAACGGTGCCAGGCACTCTCAAATGAAAGTCGCGTGCGCGTACTCGGCTCATAGAAGGCAGAAATTAAGATTTTGCCCTGCAACGACGTGCTAAAACGTCGTGGATTGGCCTCGTACTTTGCTGCGAGTCGAAACAACTGCAACATACCATTTTGTGTAAACTGATCCGACGAAACAATGTGTTGATTAGCCAACTTCAACAGGTAATCACCATCCTCTTGAATCGCTCTTAGCAATGCTTTGGGGTGTGCGTCGCCGCACACGTCAGGTCTGTCCCGCTCAAAGGAAACATCCTTTATATTCATACAGTTACCATATTGATTTAGAAAAATAATCTTTTAAAAACAAACCGATGAGTACCACCGGCGCCAATACCGTGAGTATAAGCGCCCCCGTGACCAATAAATAAAATGCAGTTTCTGAAATAATCATTGCCCATTCTCCTGCAATTCATGCCACGAAAACTGACGTTTGTTGAATACAATGCCAATTGCACAAATCAGGCCTGACACAGCACAAGACACTAATGCTGCGACGTAAAATCCAATCCAAAAATAAGCGATCAGCCCGGCTATCGTACCTGCCGCCATCGCTATTCCAGCGAAAGTCCCTTGCAGACGTCGCCAGTAAAGCCCTATCACGATAGGCCAAATGGTGCTTGCGACAAAAGCTCCCGCAAAGTTTAACAGCGCACCCAAGGTCGCTATTCGCGGCAAGCACAAGAGCCAGGTCATCACGCCAATGCCGAGCAAGCAGTACCGATTAAATCGCATCAGTTGCTGATCAGATGCGTTCTTCTTAATTAACTTATGATAGATATCCTGAGTGACTAAGTCAGACGAGGCCGCCAGCAAAGAGTCAAGACTAGACGCCAACGCCGAGAACACAACAATAAATACCAGTATGGCACCTGTTTTGCCGAGCACCGATGCAGCAACCGCCGGCCCTATCATATCGGCCGATGCCGGAAATATGCCCAGTTGTGGCGCGGCCAATGCAATGAATCCAGTCACAACTGGAATCGGTAGCCACAACAAGCCACCGGTTAAATAAGCTTTGTATGCGACATCCTTACGAAAGGACAAGGCTCGCGACCACCACACATTTGAGTGAAAAATTTCTCCCAATCCGAAAAATATATTATTAAACAAAAACATCACAGCGGCGGGAAATAGCAGATCTAATAGCTGCGGGTGCGCTTCACTCAGCTCTGTATGTATACTGGTTAAGCCCACGTTATCGATCAACCAATAAGCCACGACAGCAACACCGACGATAATAATTAAGGCTTGAATAAAGTCGGTAGCAATAACTGCGCGTAAGCCGCCAAATAACGTGTAGCCCACACACATCGCCAAAATAATCGTCATGCCAATGTAATAATCCAAGCCGCTTAGTGCTTCGAGTAGAATACCGCCCGCCATACCGAGGCTCACCAGCCAACCAAAGGCATACACCACAGAAATTACCAAGAACACGGCCCAAGCGAAGCGACCATAGCGCAATCGGACAAAGTCGCCCGATGTGTAACCTTGCGGCAGCAATTGTTTAATTCGTTTAGCCATCGGCGCAAATAACAACAATCCCAACGCAGCAAAGGAGTACCCGACCATACCCCATACACCTAACTGATAAGTGAGTTGAGGCGCCACCAAGGTTGTATTGCTCGTCACCCATGTCGCCATGGCGGTTGCCGCTGCGAACGCAAAACCAACATTCCGCCCGGCTAGCGCAAAGTCCTCATGAGACTTATTCTTTCGCCCCAGCCAAACACCAAAAGCAATCCACACCAAGGCAAAGCCAACGATAATGAACAGTGCAGTCTGTGTATCCAGCGCAAATTCAGTCATTAGCTTCCGCCTTCTTGTGTCCCATAATTAATGTCAGCAACAATAATAGAAATAGCAATGCGCCCAACACAAACAGTGTCAACGCCTGCCAAATCGGATAGTGCTCAACAGTGACTTCAATCGCCGTTTGGCTGACCACGCGCTGTTGATGCACGGCGCGAATATAATAATGACCTGATTCGAACCCTGTCAGGGTCACTTGGTTGAAGTTGCCCATGATTGGCACGGTCTGCAGTAAGCTCGCAAAAGACTTAGATTGACTCACTTGGAGTGACAAGGGGCGTAATGTCGGCGAGACGTGATCGAGCTCAACGACGAAATAGCCCGCACGCACTTTCTCGACAGGTCCAGAAAGCACGACGGTATCCTCGCTCTGCGCCACCGCCGAACAAGATATTAATATAGATAACAACGCAAATAGCGCTTTGTTATAGCTTTTCAGCCACACCTGAAAGCTTGTCATAGCATGAGTTCTTATTATCTTTGACACAAATTTCAGCCTATCAGCGGTTCTCGGGCTTTTCAACTTAACTGGCTGAGTATGACGCATTGATACATAATTCTTAACAATTCGCTAATTTCAATAAAATCAGATAACTTGATACAAACCAATTAGTTTTGAATTGCGTATAATCTTTCAATGTAATCAACCACAAAGTTAATCTATGAAGTATTTATGTAGTTTAGGCTCAAATATCGAACCAGAACTCCACTTTTCTCGTGCTAAGCATTACCTGCATCAAATCTCTGATGAACTGGCATTTACACGCGACATTCTTACCCGTCCTGTTGATATCGATACACCGCACCCTTTTCTGAATGCATTATTCACTATCGAAACAACCCTGACAGCTCAGCAATTAAAACAACGTTTTAACGAAATTGAAGAGCAACTCGGGCGTGACCGTGACGACCCGAATCGCAGTATCAAAGATCGTACAATTGATATCGATATCCTCGGCCCCTTTGATGAACAGCCCGAGGTACCTACTTATTTACAAGAGATTGCTTACGAACTGAAGGAAGGATAATCATGGCAAAGAATGTGCTGATTACTGGTGCTGGCCGACGCTTTGGCTATGAGCTAGCCAACCACCTCATTGACGAGGGCTATCAAGTGTTCGCCCATTACAACAGCTCTAAAAACGGAGTTGAGGCGCTCGAACAGCGCGGTGCGACTCCTTTACAAGCCGATTTTAACGAGCCTAGCGCGGTACAGTCATTGATTGAGCAGATTAAAAAAAAGACCGATACGCTCGATATGTTAGTCAACAATGCATCGTGCTTTTTTGATAACGAGACTGTTGATAGCGACACCGACGCACTAGCGGCCGTTTATAATGTTCACGCGGTAGCTCCTTACTTACTCATTACTGGACTTCAGTCGCTACTCGAGCACAGTGATAACCCTTTGGTGGTGAATATCACTGATATCTACACTGACAGTCCTTCACCGAGCTATATTGCTTACTGCGGCGCAAAAGCTGCGCTAGCGAATATGACGCAAGGGTTTGCTAAAACTTTAGCGCCCAAAATTCGGGTCAATGCCATCCAACCGGGTCCGATTCTCTTTTTACCCGACCACGATGACGCGCATCGTCAGAAGGTTATGTCCGAAACACCACTGAATGTTGAAGGCGGTTTGCAGCCGATGATAGAGACGGTCAAGTTTTTACGCGACAATCCCTTCCTTACGGGTGAGTCAATTAAGGTTGATGGCGGGCGTTCACTCAACATCTAGCCTGCTTACTCTCAAAAAAAAAAGCCGCCCGCATAGAATATGCGGGCGGCCTTTTTATCGCTATCAAGTGCTTATTTCTTTTCGAGCATTTGACGCAGTACGTAATGCAAGATACCGCCGTTTTTGTAGTACTTCATCTCATTTGAAGTATCAATGCGGCATTTAGCTTGGAATTCTACTTCCTTGCCATCTTTACCTTTCGCAACGACATCGAGCATCTGCCCTGGTTTAAGGTCTTTATTTAAACCTTTGATCGAGATGGTTTCATCGCCTGTCAAGCCATGCGCTTCAACGCCTTGACCGTCTTCAAACTGCAACGGTAAGACACCCATACCAATCAGGTTAGAGCGGTGGATCCGCTCATAACTTTCGGCAATCACGGCTTTGACACCCAATAACCGCGTACCTTTCGCTGCCCAGTCACGGCTTGAGCCAGTACCGTACTCTTTACCGGCGAGCACAACCAACGGCGTGTCGTTCTCGATGTACTTCATTGCTGCATCGTAAATCGACATTTCCTCGCCAGTCGGAATGTACTTGGTGAAACCACCTTCAACGCCATCAAGCATTTGGTTTTTGATGCGAATGTTACCAAAGGTACCGCGCATCATGACCTCGTGATTACCGCGACGAGAGCCATACGAGTTAAAGTCTTTCACTTCTACACCATTTTCTTGCAGGTAACGACCTGCTGGCGAGTCCGGTTTGATCGAACCGGCTGGTGAGATATGGTCAGTCGTGATCGAGTCAGCAAACACTGCAAGCACATTGGCATCTTCGATGTCGCTTGGATCAGCCAACGGCTCATTAATGTCGTCAAAGAATGGTGGATTTTTCACATAGGTTGAATCATCCTGCCAATCATAGGTTTTACCTTCCGCGACTTTAATAGAACGCCACTCTTCATCACCTTTAAAGACTTCGCCATATTCCTTACGGAACATTTCGTTATCAACCGTCTTAACGGCTTCGGCAATTTCAGAACTGCTTGGCCAGATGTCTTTTAACATCACATCGTTACCGTCTTTATCTTTACCGAGCGGATCTTTGCTCAGATCGGTACGCGTTGTACCTGATAAAGCATAAGCCACGACCAACGGTGGTGAAGCCAACCAGTTTGCTTTCACATCGGGGTGAACACGACCTTCAAAGTTACGGTTCCCCGATAGCACTGACGATACCGTCAAATCACCCTCGTTGATCGCATCACTGATCTCGTCATCTAACGGACCTGAGTTACCGATACATGTAGTACAGCCGTAGCCAACTAGATGGAAGCCAAGCTCTTCAAGGTACGGCGTCAGACCGGCTTTCGCCAAGTAGTCAGTTACCACTTTAGAGCCTGGCGCAAATGAAGACTTAACCCAAGGCTGGCGAATAAGACCTTTCTCAACCGCTTTCTTAGCGAGCAAACCTGCCGCCATCAACACACTGGGGTTTGATGTATTGGTACAGGACGTAATTGCAGCTATCACAACATCGCCGTGAGAAAGCTCAAAGTCTTGGCCTTTCACCGGAACCGACTTATCTTTTTCGTTGGCTTTACCGTTAGTCTCTAAGATAAGATCAAAGTTGCTACCCAGTTGCTCCATGTTCACACGGTCTTGTGGACGCTTAGGTCCCGCAAGCGATGCGCGCACTTCACTCAGATCCAACTCAAGCGTATCAGTAAACTCTGGCTCGTTGTCATTGCTACGCCACAAGCCTTGCTCTTTACAGTAGGACTCAACCAGCGCCAGCGTCTCTTCATCACGACCTGACAAACGCATGTAGTTGATAGTTTCTTCATCCACTGGGAAAAAGCCACAGGTCGCACCGTATTCTGGCGACATGTTTGAAATGGTTGCACGGTCTGCCAGTGGCAAGTTATCCAAACCTGGACCATAAAACTCAACGAATTTACCAACCACGCCTTTCTCGCGCAGCATTTGCGTTACCGTCAACACTAAGTCAGTTGCCGTCACACCTTCATTCAATTTGCCCGTCATACGGAAACCGACGACTTCTGGAATCAACATTGAAACCGGTTGCCCGAGCATGGCGGCTTCGGCCTCGATGCCGCCAACACCCCAGCCTAACACGCCAAGCGCGTTGATCATGGTGGTGTGTGAATCCGTACCTACCAACGTATCTGGGTACGCGACGGTTTTACCATTTTCTTCTTTGGTCCAGACACTCTTACCGAGATACTCAAGGTTGACTTGGTGACAAATGCCGGTGCCCGGCGGTACAACGCGGAAGTTTTCAAACGCTTTCTGACCCCAACGTAGGAACTCATAGCGCTCTTTATTACGCTCCATCTCGATGCGTACGTTTTCTTTGAACGCCTCGGGTGATGCGTATTTGTCAACCATCACTGAGTGGTCGATAACCAAGTCCACGGGTGATAGAGGATTGATTTGCTCCGGGTTTTGCCCTGCGTTACTGACCGCATCACGCATCGCTGCCAAATCAACAATGCCTGGCACGCCTGTAAAATCCTGCATCAGGACACGTGCTGGACGATACTGGATTTCACGATCAATTTTACGTTCTTTTAACCAGTCCACCATTGCAGTTAGGTCTTCACGAGTGACGGTTTCCCCATCTTCGTTACGAAGTAGATTTTCTAACAGTACTTTCATCGAAGCGGGCAATTTATCGATATTGCCGAGCTCCTTGGCTGCTTTCGGTAAACTGTAATACTCGTACGAGTTACCATTAACATCCAATGTACTTAACGTATTCAGACTGTCTTTGCCTGACATAGTACTCTCCCGTTCGCTCTTGCGTTAGTTAAGCTGATAGGTTTTTATTAATATAGTCAATGAGGCTAGGTTCAACCAAGCCTTTTAATTTATGCAAACATATTGCGCTGTAAAGAGCTACCAACAAGCGCTCAAATTTCACTCATAACCATCTATTTTTACGAATAATTGTGTCTATATAAGTAGTGATTAAAGACTAAATCAGATCATTTCGTTAAACTAACTGCATTGATATTAATCATAAACAAAGGAAATAGGCAATGAGCCAAGTTTTGGATAACCTCCTTGATTTACTTCGCTTGGAAACAATTGAACAAGGTTTATACCGTGGAAACAGTCAAGATCTGGGCTTTGGCGCGGTATTTGGTGGTCAAGTGATCGGTCAAGCCTTATCTGCGGCCAAAGAAACTTTACCTCCTGAACGTCTTTGTCATTCATTTCACAGCTACTTCTTACGCCCAGGCGATGCCAAAAAGCCTATCGTTTATGATGTCGAGGTTATCCGAGACGGTAATAGTGTCTCGACTCGTCGAGTTAAGGCGATTCAGCACGGTAAAGCTATTTTCTACATGACAGCATCGTTCCAGCAACACGAAGAGGGCTTTGAGCATCAAGACGCGATGCCTGATGTACCTGGTCCTGAAGGGTTAGTCTCGGACATTGATATTTATCGTGAACACGAAGAACTGATCCCTGCACCGCTGCGCAACAAATTCATCAGCGAAAAGCCCATCGAAATGCGCTTTGTTACCTCATACAATCCATTTAAACCCGAAAAAGACGAGCCGAAACGTTACGTTTGGCTACGCGCTAATGGCGCCATGCCTGATGACCCTCGCGTGCACAAATACTTACTCGCCTACGCTTCGGACTTTAACTTTTTGCCCACCGCATTACAGCCACACGGTAAGAGTTTCGCGCAACCCAAAATGCAGGTCGCGACCATCGACCATGCGATGTGGTTTCATCGTGATTTTCGCATGGATGATTGGCTACTGTATGCGATTGACAGTCCTTCTGCGAGTGGTGCACGCGGCTTAGTTCGCGGTCAACTATTTAACCGTGAAGGCACCTTAGTTGCATCGACAATACAAGAGGGCATGATCCGCGACCGCAGCTAACCACGCTAACCTTTAGACACAAAAAAGCCGGCTTAACAGCCGGCTTCTTAATTCGTGTCAATTACATGCTAGCTTAGTCCAATAAAGAAGCCTGCAATGGCTGCACTCATCATATTAGCGAGCGTTGCCGCCAATAAAGCGCGCATACCTAATCGTGCGATATCGTGACGTCGACTCGGAGCCATACCACCGAGACCACCAAGCAAAATAGCAATCGATGAGAAATTAGCAAAACCGCACAGAACAAAGGTAATGATAACTTGCGAATGCTCACTCAACTGATCTTTGTAATTAACGAAATCAAGGTAAGCAACAAATTCATTGATCACCAGCTTTTGTCCGATAAAACTACCGGCCAGCTGTGCTTCATCCCAGCTCACTCCTAAAACATAGGCGACTGGCTGAAATACATAACCAAATATTTCTTGTAAAGTCAGCTCGGGATAACCAAACCAGCCACCGACCCAGCCAAATATACCGTTTACCAGTGCAATTAGTGCCACAAACGCCAGCAACATAGCCCCGACGTTCATCGCTAGTTGTAGACCGCTTGAAGCTCCTGTTGCCGCCGCATCAATCACGTTAGCCGATTGATCATCAACCTCGACTTCGGTCAGGTCATTGCGTGGTTTTTCCGTTTCCGGAATCATCATCTTGGCCATTAAAAAACCGGCGGGAGCAGCCATAAAGCTCGCAGCAATCAAATACTTCAGCTCTACCCCCACACCGGCATAACCCGCTAATACAGAACCCGATACAGAAGACATGCCCCCGACCATCACAGCGAATAACTCTGAACGCGTCATCGTGCCGATAAATGGCCGCACCATCATCGGCGCTTCAGTCTGGCCAACAAAAATATTTGCTGCAGCAGACATCGATTCGGGACGGCTGGTATTAAGCAAGCGTTGCAACCCGCCGCCTAAAATTTTAATAACCCACTTCATAATGCCTAAATAGTAAAGCACCGAAATAAGCGATGAGAAGAAAACAATGACACTCAATACTTGAATCGCGAAAACAAAACCAAAGTCTTCACTGGCAAGCGAGCCAAATAGAAAGTTAATGCCCGCTCCAGTGTAGCCAATCACTGTCGAAACGCCTTGGGCAAAGCCAAATAACATTTCTCGTCCGACCGGTACATACAGTACAAAACAAGCAAGTAAAAGTTGAATCGAAAATGCGCCAATAACCGTGCGCCAGCGAATGGCTCTGCGGTTAGTGGACAATAAGAAAGCAACGAAGAAAATAACGGCAATGCCAAGTAAACTATTCATAAAGGACCGTGAGTTATTCAGCCAGCAGCTGGCGTATTTTTGTTTTTATTATATCAATCGCAATTTCGTTTCGCCCGCCTCGGGTTACTACGAGATCAGCATACTGCTTGGAAGGAAATATATGGTCGAAGAAGGCTGGACGAACATATTTTTCATATTGTTCTGTGACCGATTGCAAATTGCGACCACGCTCTTCGATATCGCGCTTAATACGGCGCAGTAAGCAAATATCAAGAGGCGTATCCATGAATACCGAGATATCGAACTCTTCTCTTAAAGAAGGATCTGTCAGGAGTAAAATGCCCTCAACCATAATGACTTTCGCCGGGGCTACAGGAATACTCTCAGGCAGTCGCGTGTGAGTGGTATGACTATATTGCGGCATTTCGACGGCTTTGCCATCACGCAGATCGCGAATATGCTGCTTTAGTAAGTCATGTTCAAATGCAGACGGTTGATCATAGTTCGTCAACACGCGCTGCTCCATCGTCATGTGGCTTTGGTCTCTGTAGTATGCATCTTCGGCTAAAATCGCAATGCCGTCACTACCTAACTCTGCAACCAGTTCCTGATAAACTGTCGATGCAAAAAGACTCTTACCCGAGGCCGATGCCCCCGCAATAGCAATAACTGTCGTTTTACTCACAACCCTGTCATTTCCTTGTAACCTCTCTGACCGCGCGCAATTATCCTTGATTCCACCGCTAATTAAAACCCTTGCATTAAAATCCATTTTGTCTAATTTAGTTACAATTTTTAAACATCTAAAGCTACATAGTTCATTTAACGCTGTTTAATATAGTGATGTAACATACAACAATTAGGATGACACAACATGAAAATGGTAAAAACGCTCACGGCGATGGCCGTTGCATCCGTATTGCTGGGGGGCTGTCAAGCGACCTCTGCTGAACGTGAAAACACACAAACAGTTGCTGTACAACAGCAAAACCTACCTCAAGTTGATATCAATTACGAGACATTTACGCTCGATAATGGTTTAACCGTTGTCGTTCATGAAGACCGAAAAGCCCCGATCGTTGCTGTCAACGTATGGTATTCCGTCGGCTCGAAAGACGAAAAAGTAGGCAAGACAGGTTTTGCTCATCTGTTTGAGCACTTAATGTTCAACGGTTCTGAAAACTATGATGACGAGTATTTCGGTCCGTTTGAACGTGCTGGCGCGACCGAGATGAACGGCACCACCAATAACGATCGCACTAACTATTTTGAGAATGTACCGACCCCAGCCTTAGATATGGCACTGTGGATGGAATCCGATCGCATGGGTCACCTACTCGGCGCTATTACACAGGATAAGCTAGATGAGCAGCGCGGTGTGGTGCAGAACGAAAAACGCCAAGGTGAAGCACAACCTTATGGTCGGGTTTGGGGCTATTTGGCTGAACAAACCTTTCCAGAAGGCCACCCTTATTCATGGTCTGTCATTGGCTCTATGGAAGATTTGAATGCAGCGAGCTTGGATGACGTCCACCAGTGGTTTAAAGATTACTACGGCGCAGCCAATGCGGTTGTTGTATTAGCGGGTGATATCGATGTCGAGACCGCTAAAGCAAAAATGCAAAAATACTTTGGTGACATTGCGCCGGGTAAAGCGATTAAGAAGACGGAGCAATGGATAGCTAAACGTGATGAAAGCAAACGCGCTGTGATGGAAGATAACGTCCCATCATCACGTATTTATAAAGTGTGGAACACCCCTCCGATGGGAACAGAAGACTCTGAATATCTATCACTGCTCTCAGATATCTTGGCCGGCGGTAAAAACTCACGTTTGTACCAACGCCTCGTTTATGATGAGCAGATCGCGACCAGTGTATCTAGCTTCCAATATGCGCGTGACGTTGCAGGCCAATTTATGGTGATTGCAGACGCCAAGCAAGGTGTTGAGCTTGAACGCATCGAAAGCATCATTAACGAAGAGTTGAACAAGCTACTCGCCGATGGACCGACTCAAGAGGAACTTAATCGCACACGCTTTTCAACCATGGCATCTTTCGTTCGCCAAGCTGAGAAAGTGGGTGGTTTCGGTGGTAAATCCGACATTCTTGCGTCAGGCGCAGTCTATCATGGCGATCCAGGTTTTTACGCCCAAGAAATGGACTGGGTCGAGAGCGCCTCAACGGCGGATCTTCAAACTACGGCAAATGAGTGGTTAAGCAGCGGTGACTTTACCCTATTTGTGGAGCCACAACCTGACTATACTGCTGGCGAGAGCATGAGTGATCGCAGTCAGTTACCGGATGTGGGTGACCTACCACAACTTGAACTACCTGAGCTTCAGCAATTCACTTTATCAAATGGGCTTGAAGTCTACTTAACCGAGCGCCACGACACACCAACCGTAGAGCTTTCTTTGAGTTTTGATGCCGGTTATGCCGCGGATGCAGGTAAAAAGTCGGGTACCGCGAGCTTTGCGATGGATATGCTCAACGAAGGCACTGAAAACTACTCATCGATGGAGCTTGCCGCGCGTCTAGAGAGTTTAGGTACACAATTATCAACACGTGCGGGGTTAGATACGTCAACCATTTCGCTAGACACGCTCACCGTTAATTTGGGCGAGAGCCTGAACCTCATGGATGAGGTATTACAACGCCCAACCTTTGCTGAGGATGAGATCGAGCGTAAACGCGCTAACTGGATCGAAAATATTCGCAAGGAACAGGCGCGTCCACAATCGCAAGCGCTACGCGTTTTACCAGGCTTAATGTTCGACGAAAACCATGCATATAGTCAGCCGCTAACGGGGTCAGGCACGATTGACTCAATTAAAGCGTTAACGCGCGACGATTTAGTGTCATACGTAGATACTTGGTTACGTCCAGACAATGCAAAATTGGTTATCGTTGGCGATACCACTGAGGCTGAAATCAAGCCTTTGCTTGAGAAGGCATTCAGCGAGTGGCAAGCACCGACAACCGCGGTTCCGACTAAACAACTTGATACACCGGCGCCTCGCTCAGAGTCACGTGTATTCTTAATTGATCAGCCAGGTACACCGCAATCGTTGATTATTGCCGGTCAATTAGCACCGTCCGGCACTACTGCAAAAGCGGATTTGATTGACGTGACCAACACCATTTTAGGTGGCTCATTTACAAGCCGTCTTAATATGAATCTCCGTGAAGATAAAGGATGGTCTTATGGCGCGCGTTCAATCTGGTTAGACTCTGAGGGCCCTGGTTTGTTAATCGCATTAGCACCTGTGCAAATCGATAAAACAACCGAGTCGATTGAGGAGATCCTTAAAGAGTACAATCAGTACGAAGGTGATAAACCAGCCACCGAAGATGAGCTCAAGAAAGTGATCGCTAATAAAACAGCTAAGCTCCCTGGCGCCTATGAAACAAAAAGTGCGTTAATGAGTGCGCTCACCGAAACCTTGAACAAAGGTAAGACGATTGAGTACTTAGAAGCTTATCCGAGCCGAGTTTCGGCCATCACGCTTGACCAAGTTCAGAGCGAAGCGAAGGATTTACTGCGCCCTGACGCATTAACATGGGTTATCATAGGCGATCTCGACGTTATCGAAGACAAGGTTCGTGAAATGAACCTAGGCGAAGTCACCATTTTGAAAGAAACAAAATAACGACTGCGTTAACCTTAAAAAGGGCTGCGAATGCAGCCCTTTTTTATATCCGTACTAAATAATATGATTTCCTAATACGAGAATCTGACAAACAATGACTCCCACAGTCAGCATTAAACGCATAGGATAATACCGTGACTGGCTGGTCATGGTTGTTCCACGCGCCAGCTTGCGCTCAAAAAATAGTACTAAAGCGAAGCCAACGATTTGCAGTAACAGCGACCAAAATATTGTGTTGAGTAATAAGGTTAGCCAAGCGAGTAAAGCAAAAACATTGCTTGTAATTATTAACCCTTGGGTTGATTCAGTGTCCGCTCGATGAAGTGCCCGCCCCCATAATATGCCGGATAAAAAACTCAATATAACCGCCCCATAAGAAACCAACGCAGGTAATGGGTTACCAATCAAAGGCAATTCGATCGCCATCAAACTTGATAATGATAACCCGAGAAACGGAAGCAAACCGCCGAAGCCGAGTAGATAGATCCATTTTGTTTTTACTGATGTCATGATCACGTCCAATTTATTGTTTTTTTCGTATACCCAAAGTACGTCATATCATATGTAAAGTTCAATTCATGGAAGCAAAACATCAAACAGGATTAGTCTGGTTTAACCTCGATCTGCGACTCATTGATAACTTAACCCTGATCCGTGCTGCAGAACAGTGCCAACAGTTGGTATGTTGTTTCGTCATTGATGAGAGCTGGTTTAAAGGAAACCGATATGGCCTCAACGGCATCAGTCAACCGCGTTGGCGGTATATACAACAGGCGATCGCTGACTTAGCCGCCTCGTTACAGCAACACGGTCAACAACTGATTATTCGTAAAGGCCAGCCGACAACCGAAATATCAACGCTCATCAGCACCTTAGAAGTCGATGCGGTTTATTGTAGCGATGACCCAGGCGTATACGAGCGGCGCCGCTGGGATACTTTAGTAAAGCGTTTCCCCTACATTACTTTTGAGCGCGTAAGTAACCACACACTGTTAACCGAGCGCGAACTCGATTTCCCATTAGAGGAATTACCGGCAACCTATTCCGCGTTTCGCAAGCGCTTTGAGCCGCTCGCCGAGACCTTTCCCAGCGGCCAAGCACTATCACAATTAAAAGCTTTACCGCCAATGCCCCGACGTACCATCGCTTCAGAGCACACACCATTTGTCGAACCCAGCGGCTACTTACAAGGTGGGGAACTCGCCGCGCACGAACACCTAACCCAATACTTCAAGTCTTCAGCGCCGAGTCATTATAAGGAAACGCGCAACGCGCTTGATAATTTCGCGGACTCAACCAAACTCTCCGCGGCATTAGCCCTTGGCAATATATCACCTCGTCAGGTCATTGATGCCTTAAGAAACTACGAAGCGACCCAAGGTGCCAATGAATCCACCTATTGGATTGTCTTCGAGCTTATGTGGCGTGAGTATTTTCACTGGTACTTAAGAAGCTATCAAGAAAAGGTGTTTAAATTCAGTGGCATCCAAGATAAAAAACCTGCGACAAGCTTTTATCCTCAGCGTTTTGCTGCTTGGTGTAAGGGTCAGACCCCCTATCCTATAGTAAATGCCTGCATGCACCAGCTTAACCAAACAGGTTACATGTCGAACAGAGGACGCCAATTGGTCGCAAGCTGTCTTATTCATGAGCTACAGCTAGATTGGCGTTACGGCGCGGCTTATTTTGAACAACAGCTAATCGATTACGATGTGGCTTCAAACTGGGGCAACTGGCAATACCTAGCAGGCGTAGGCGCTGATCCCCGAGGCTCAAGGCGCTTTAACCTCGATAAGCAAACGCAAACCTACGATCCCAACGGTGAGTTTATTAAGCGCTGGCATGGCGAGCAAGCTGTCTCAAAAATCGACTTCACCGATGCGGCGGACTGGCCTCTAAGCTGATGGCAATAAACGTTGTTTGGTTTAAAAGGGACCTCAGGCTAAGCGATCATGAACCGCTCAAAGCCGCTATTTCAACCGGGCGCCCCACGCTACTCTGGTTTAATTTTGAACCTTGGTTAGTGAATGACCCGCACTACGATGAGCGCCATTGGCGCTTTATCGTCGAATCAATTCGTGACATTAATCGCAAGCTAAAAGCATACAATACTCAAATTTACGTCACCTATGGCGATACGGTTGAACAACTTCAAATTTGGCATCAACAGTTTTCTATCGAGAGCCTTTATAGTCATCAGGAAGTTGGTCTACTAAATACATTCGACCGCGACAAACAGGTCGCTAGCTGGTGTCGCCAGCACCACGTAAATTGGTTCGAATCTCCTACTGGGGCTGTGCAGCGAGGTCTTAATAGCCGCCAACAATGGCAAAAACATTGGTATGAGACCATGAAAGCGCCACTGGCAACACCTGACCTTGCGCGCATTCAGCCAGTTAAAGCAGTGAGTGTTGACTATCGCACGCTACCTAAATCTTGGTTCGAACGTCGCCCGTCGTTTCAATACGGAGGCCCCGCCGCAGCGTGGGCTACTTTAAACAGCTTTCTTGAGCAACGCGGCCGAGCTTATCATTACAGTATTTCTCAACCCATTCGCGCCCAGCACCACTGTAGCCGTTTATCCCCCTATTTAGCATGGGGTAATCTCAGCTTACGCGAATGTTATCAAGCGACTGTCGATAAGCGCCGTGAAACAGGATGGAAACGGCCACTCAATGCGTTCTTATCGCGCCTCCACTGGCACTGTCATTTCATTCAAAAATTCGAATCCGAAACGGCGATGCAACATGCACCGCTTAACCGTGCCTACGAAAACTATCCTTACCGCTCGGATACCCAGGTCGAGCAACACCTTAAGGCTTGGCAACAAGGAAAAACGGGCTACCCCATGGTCGATGCGGCAATGCGCTGCCTGCTCCAAACCGGCTATATTAATTTTCGCATGCGCGCGCTGTTAGTGAGCTTTTTATGTCACTATCTTCATATTCACTGGCAGTATGCAACAACTCACCTTGCCGCGCTGTTTCTTGATTTTGAACCTGGCATTCATTATCCACAGATTCAGATGCAAGCCGGTATCATCGGCACTAACACCATACGAATGTACAACCCCGAAAAGCAGGCAATAGAAAAGGATCCGACCGGGGAATATATTGATCAATGGGTGCCAGAGCTTGCCGAACTGCCACTCGAGCTCAAGCATGCGCCGTATCGAATAACGCCGATGGAAGCACAGATGTACGGGTTTAAATTAGGTGAGGATTATCCTTCGCCGATCGTCGACGTTGACGAGTATCGCCCGATTGCTCGCGATACACTGTATCGCATCAAAAAAAGTGCCGCGGGAACAAAAGAAGCACAGCGCATTTTAAAACGACACGTCGTATCGCGTTAGTTTAGCTTAATGATGTCTGGCGACGGCCGGCCAATATAGTAGCCTTGCAAAAACTCGATTTGTTGTTCAGTCAAGTAGCCATTGACCTGCTCAGTTTCAACAAACTCAGCGACCATCGGTATTTTTAGCTCACGACATATACTAATCATACCATTTAATATACTCGCGCTACTTGCATCCTCGAGAATGTTCTTAATAATACTGCCGTCGATCTTCAGGTAATCGGGCCTCAGTTGGATTAAGCGCGAAAAATTTGAGTAACCAACGCCGAAGTCATCAATCGCGATTTCAGCACCCAGTGAACGCACGCGACGAGTAAACTCATCGACCATCGAGAAGTCCTCAGTGGACTCCGTTTCAGTGATTTCGAAAATTAACTTAGACTCAGGATAAGCTTCGAGTTGGTCGGTAATAAATGCGACCGTTTCGGGGTTCAAAATATCCTCAATCGATACATTGACCGATATTTGAACATCGTGTTGTGCAGACTGAACAACGGCTTGCTCAACCACTCGACGAGTAATCTCTGGGTAATAACGTGTCGTTTTCGCTTTATCGAGAAAAAATCCTGGCGGAATATCTTGTTCGCCATCGCGCATCCTAACTAAGGCTTCATAATAGTCAGGACGCTGCCCGCTGCTGCTTCTTATCGGTTGATAGTAATTGATAAAACGATTGTTTCTAATCGCCGATTGTATTTTGGGTAACCAGTTAATCGAGTTTTTAGCACAAAATTCACGCTCATGTACAACGTGTATTCGCTGTCCGGAGAAGACTGTTTTTGCTCTCGCTAGAGCACTTTCAGCGAGCTGGAGAAGTTTTCCTTTGCCCACGCCCATCCCAATTGCGATATCGAGCGCTACATTAGCGCCATTAACTTCAATGTGATGAGCGATAATATGTGCGTAAAATCGCTGGAGTTGTTGTTCGAATAATGCGGGGACCATCCTAAATGAAGGTGCTAAAGCAAACTTATCGCCATACAACCGATAAATATTGATATGTCGTTCTTTAAAAAATGACTTACAGATCTCGCTAAAATTCATGAGTAAACGATCACCAAATTCCAAACCGTAAAAGTCGGCGTAACTACGGAATTTACGAATATCAATAATCGCGACCGTCTGTGTGTTCACACGCTTAATATCAGCGAGTAGATCGACTCGTGTGGGCAGTCCAGTTGTTTGATCAAAACGTGACTCGTTCAAGAGTTCGTCTAAAAACACCTCCCTTGAGATGTCTTGAAGCACCAATACTTGCTCCTGCAAGCACTGGTTATCATCGTACAGCGGTACGAAGATAGCTTTAAACCAGTCAGCTCGGCGACTACCGAGGTTTAACTTCACAGTCCCCTGCCAATGGCTATGTTGGGTGACCGTGTAATCGAATTGATCGAGTAACTGGCTGCGCAAATCAGCATGCAACAGTTTACTGAGCGGCATACCCAGAGTAATTGTTTGTTGGCTATCGAGTTGTTTGAGGGCGTCGCTGAACCAAATAACTTGTCCTGCACTATTTACTCGAACACACAGCGATGCGCTTTCCATAGCATTCATCAATTGTTCAAGTATCTTACAATCTCTCACACTGGCTTTTCCTTGTACGGCTTCTTTTTATTATTATTTAACGACCATAGCATTGTTCCAACAAGCTGTTAATCTGCAATTCTTCAGAGTTCATCGCTGATTTTAATCTATAGGTCAGGCTGCACTCCCAACAACTTGTCTTCGACCGCGCTGTTTGGCGAGCAAGAGCGCTCTATCGGCTCTATCAATCGCGGAAACCGCATGCTCACTGGGGTGACACTCAACGACCCCAAAACTACAAGTTACAGGCTCATCCAGCCCATCAATAGTAAGCTGACTGATACCAGTACACAAGCGTTTGGCTATAACTTGAGCCTCAGAAAACTCCGTCGCTGGAAACATTAACATGAACTCATCGCCGCCAAAGCGCCCCATAATATCATTTTCTCTCAACAACTGACTGACATAATTCGTGACTGATACGAGCACGCGATCGCCCAGAATGTGTCCGTGCCGGTCATTGATTTGCTTGAAAAAATCAAAATCAAAAATAACTAAACAACAGGTTGAGTTTGGGGTACTGCGTTGCAACTCTGCTTCCAAGCGCTGAATAAAATGTCCACGCGAAGCCGCCTTTGTTAGACCATCGCGAGCGACGCGTTGTGCCAGTTGTGCGTTTTGTGTCATCAAGGTAGGAATCGTCAATGCAAACCAGACACAGCCCGCAGTCGTAATCATCGCAAACTGATACACAAGAGCGAAATCAATCACGTGTAACTGCGAGACCAAAAACGCCAATACCGTGCTAAAGATAGCTAAAATAAACACGGTAGTGAGCTGACTGGTGGTCGTTGCTATCCATAAGAAAGGTAAAATGATAAAAAACACAGTAAACGAGGCTTCTATGCGCTGAGAATGATGCACCAACGTAAGTGAAATCAATAAAAGCCCCAACACGAGAGCTAATCGGGAAACAAATTTTTTCCAATTAATCGCCGTCAAACTAAAATTGAGTTCACCTAACTCTAACTGCACTTGATGATACCGCCAAGAAACGATAGCAATAAACACCGGGGCCAATACAATAATCCCCGCCATATCACCTATCCACCAAGGTAACCATGAAAGCCACGGCTGCGCCTGAGTCATTAACCCGCCTTCCCAGATCGCCAAAATGCCAAAAAATGAAGTTAACATCGCACTGAGCGCGGCAACCACAAGAAAGATCAAAACTGTGCGTGCGAAACCATTGATACCATTCCGCCGGTATTCATTACGCACAATATAAGCGCCTAACCCAAGCGGAATCGTGTGAGCGAGTACGAAAAGCAAACTCGAGTTGAACCAACCCGTGACCGTTAGCGGCTCATTATAGATTTGAGCGATCCACGCGGTACTGACGAAGCCTGCCACCGCAATAGGAAAAACAGCACGCCAGCCAAGCACGAGTAAAGCAGCGAATGACAAACCTGCCGACGGAAACCAAATACTGGCATGAGGTGCAAACTCGAGTAAAACAGATGCACGCCACAAGCCAAGCCACACAATAACCAGTACAATATTACGCACTGTTGAATTCATATAAGACCGTTATTCTTTTTATTTTAACAGTTAGATTACTTTATCTTCTACGATACGCCAATTAGTTTAGAACGATAACTGACAAGTGAAACTGGTTTCCGATAAATCAAAGCTCACCATCACGCCTAACTGCTGTGCAATGTTACCCACAATAGATAACCCGAGTCCTGTGCCCTCAATATCGAGGTGCCCGCCACGGTAAAAACGCTCGTCAACGCGCTCAATATCCAAAGCTGTATTAGGGGCGATGGTGTTAGATATGGTTAATGTTTGTGCTCGTTGCTGTAACGTGATGATGCTATTCTCTGCACCGTATTTAATCGCGTTGTCGATTAAATTGCTTAAAAGAATATCTAAAAGTGCCGCATCACTATAAATCTGTTGGGTGTCATCCAAGCTTAACTCGAAATTCTGTCCACGCTGCTCGGCTTTGTCGTACCACTGAGCAACGATCTCTCGTACTCGCGTTGCCAGTTTTATTGGCACTTCCTTTTTAAGGTCTCTTTCAGTACGGGAGAGTAACAGCAAGTTATCAATAAGCCGGGCAAGTTGATTGACCGATAGCATCAGTGACTCAAGTGATTCCTTTTGCGTCGACGTTGATGTATCAATCAGGTTCTGAATGCGTATTTTTAAATTAGCAACAGGTGTTCTAAGCTCGTGCGCTGCATCTGAAGAAAACCGCTTTTCGCGCGTGAAGGACTGCTCTACTCGAGTTAGATAGTGATTAAGTGAGCGACTAATAACAGAGACCTCTTCCGTGTCATCAAAACCACTCAATTGTTCATAGTTGTCACTCGGTTTAGAACGAATCGTTCTCGCTAGACGCTGAAAACTGGCAAAGTTAAAGTTTACACTCCACCACCCTAGCCAGATGATGACTGGCAGCATGAGTAAAATAGGGACCAGAGTATCGATAGTCAGATCCCCGCGCAGTTCAGTGCGAAAATCATCTTCTTGCAAAACGAGCATTCGCAGACCATTTTTCAGGTTGGTCGCACCAAACACATACCAGTGCGACTCGCCCTGCTGAAGTTCCGAAATACCCTCGGTATACTGAATGCGATCTGAATCAAGCCAGTCGCGGCTTGAGTAAATGATATCGCCATCCATCGTCTCTAAACGAATGGCCAATTTTTGCTCGTAATCCTGAAGCCAATCAGGCGTGTGGTAAATTAGCTCAGCATCAGATTCCACAGCATCAACGCGATCGCTGATATCACCGAGTTCAAATTGGCTGATTAAAGCGTTCATTGTGTGAGCTTGCTGAATCAATTCAGCATCAAACAGTTCGTCAACTTCATGGCTCACCTCAAAATAGATCCACAAAGCCGATACGCTACTACCAAATAAATAGACGACAGACACCGTTAAAAGTATACGGCGTCGTATCGACTTTAACTTACTAAAAAAACGCGCTAGCCTTTGCATTTTAATCGGTAACCGACTCCCCTAATGGTCTCGATCAATTCTCTTTGACCGAGCTTTTTCCGCAAGTTGTGGACATGAACTTCCAGTGCATTGCTCTCCACGACATGCGTATCTGAGCTCAACAATGCCTCCAGTTTATCACGAGGATGAACTTTCATAGGCTGCATGACAAATAGTTGAAGCAATTCGAACTCTTTGCGCGATAAAGTAAGTTCCTTTTCATTGATTAAAGCCTCCCGGCTTGATGTATCGATGGTAATAGGACCACACACGATGCGTGAAGACGAATAACCACTTCGCCGACGCAATAGGGCTCGCAACCTAGCGGCTAACTCGTTCACATCAAAGGGTTTAGTCATGAAGTCATCGGCACCCGCATCGAGCAAATTTATAACATCACTCGTTTGATCTCGCGCAGTAAGCACTAGAATAGGTATATCGAATCCTTTCTTTCTAATACTCTGTAGCACGCGCTCGCCCTCAATATCGGGTAAGCCTAAATCAAGAATTGCCACATCAAAATCGTGATGGTTGATGCTGGATATCGCTGCAGCGCCCGTGCGCACCCAAGTGACCATAAACTGCCGTTGAGACAACCCTATCTCAACGGCTTGCCCCAATGTCTGATTGTCCTCGACCAGTAATAATTGCATGTGTTATCCCTAACGTTATTATAATTTCTTATTAATTTTATCGATTAATGCGCGCACCTCAGCGCGCCGTTTTTCGTCTGCAAGCGGTCGCTCTGAACGCGGCTCAGCAGCAAGCGCTTGTTGCGCATAGGTCAGTGCCTGCTTGTATTTATCTTGCTCGTAAAGATAGTCGGCGTAGAAATAGTTACTATCGATACCTTTCGGATTAATTTCCAGTGCTTTTTTAAGTAACTTTTCAGCCTCGTCATCATCACCAAAACCAAACGGCCAACCTGGCACTTTATAGTAAAGGGTTCCGAGGCTTGCGTAGGCAGACCCCGATAGCGCATTGGGATCAATATCAAGTGCTTTTTCTAAGCTGGCTTTTGCCTCTTTCGCCAATCCAAGAGCACCTAGCCCGCCCACAGCGCCCGCCTCTGTACTCTTAATAATCCCCAACCAGATGTGGGCCTCCGCGTTATTAGGTTCAGCATCAACCCACGCCTGCGCCTCTTTAGCGAGCGATTCAAATGCATCTTCTTGTGCATCATCGGTAAGCGTATAATTTACTTCCGCCCAGCGATGTTGTATGTCCAACAACTTAGTTTGTGCTAACACCTGTGAGCTTGCAAGTAGCAGCGCCCCGGTTAGCGCAGAATAGACGACCTTTTTCATGACAATCACTCCTTAATTAGTGATTTTAACTTACGATTAATCTTGAACATCTCACCATCGAGCCAGCTCGGTTTGATGCCATTAAGCACCGCAAACAATTTCTCAGGAAATCCAATAAGCCGACTCACTTGGCCCTTTTCAATTTGTTGAATAATTTGTTGCGCAACGTTCGGCGGTTCATCTTCATGGGTTTTAGTTTGTGCATTTAACGCCTGCATTAAGGGTCCGTTAAAGCCTGTTTTTATAGCTCGAGGACCGACATACATTACGCGCACAAGCGTATCTGACAATTCGCGCCTCAGTGCTTCGGTAAAGCCTTTAAGACCAAACTTACTTGCGCAATACAGTGTTTGCCCGGGAAAGCCAATGCTGCCAAAAACTGAACCGACGTTAAGAATGAAGCTTGCGCGGTGTTTCAATTCTGGTAACAACTCATTGATTAGCAAAATTGGAGCGAGTAGATTCGTCGCTAGCATCGCCTCGGCATGCTCGGCTTGTTGCGATAGCACCCCCTCGGCAGCCATACCAGCATTATTGATTAACCCTGTTACAGGTAAAGTCGTTGCTTGCGCGCGCACATGGGCTACCACTCTCTGGCGTTGCTCTGGTTGCGTAATATCAGCGACCAGATAGTCTTGCTCCAGACGTTTGGCAAACGCTTTTAGTGCTTGCTCATTGCGTCCGATAAGCGTTAGCCGCGCGCCGAGCGCTGAAAGTTGCTCAGCTAACGCTTGACCGAGCCCACCGGTTGCTCCGGTGAGCACAATATGTTGTGCGTTCCAGTCAATACGCATGGCTCATTCTCCAGCCAAAGAAGGTATTGCTCGGAACATTTCGCCATACAGATGATACACACTACGCGCTGTTCGAATAACGGCTTGCTGCGCATCCACATCGGTGAGCTGGTTCATCAAGTCCTCAAAAAACTTGACATGGTCTTGATCCAAGTCGCCATGTGAGAGCAAATAACTAAAGGCACTATTAGGTAATTCAAGACGTTCTTTCACTTTATGTGCCGCTTGTGTCGCGAGTTGTACGCTAGTTCCCTCTAACACATGTGCCATACCGAAAAAGGCAGCGGGGTGATAGCGTTGCATATGGTCATAAACAACGGACACCATGGCATCGGTCGTCCAGTGTGGCTCGGCATTTTTCACCCGCTCGGGATCCGCGCCTGTTGCCTTTAAGTCGTTCAAGATCCAACGCTCGTGACCATATTCCTCGTCTACATACTCAACAACCGCTTTACGTAACCACTCTAACGAGGGCGGTAGCAGACTCCCCGCGCGCATGAGTAACGGTACCGTATGCTTCACATGATGATAGGCTTGCCCTAAAAAGGACTGATACCGCTCGCGCGTAATATCACCTGCAAAAGTATCTTTGATCACAGGCGCATCAAGTAAAAATGCTCGTTCAGTTTGTGTTTGCTCGCACAACGTATCGAAAAATGTCATGGTTAGTACTCCGTTGATGACTCACTGAGTGGATACTGCTTTAAAATTGCTTGGCGCCTTAGCCGGCCTGTTCCTGTCAGCTGTTGATTGGCGACGGTAAAGGGTTGGGTTAGCACCCTCATAGTTTTGATGCGTGCATAATCGGGAAGCGTTGCATTTATTGTCTGGATGAAAGCTTCAATGGTTTCATCTGCAGCTTGGCTCACAATAAGTGCGCGCAGCGGAGACGACTCATCACCACTGACACAAACTTGTTCAATCGCGGGGTGAGTTGCTAGCTCGGTTTCAAGCCACTCTGGATCGACATTGCGCCCGTATGGAGTGACAATAATATTCTTTTTGCGGCCATCGATATATAAATGACCTGACTCGTCAAAATGAGCTAAGTCGCCAGTTGCAAACCATTCGTCAGTCCGCCCCGACTCCCCTAAATAACCCAACATAAGCGGGTTTTTAATCAATAGCTCACCCTCGTGAATAAGCGTTGAAACATGAGGCAATAGCGTGCCAACTGAGCCCAGTGGTCGTTCCGCTTGAATATTATTCAACGATACCACAGACGCACATTCAGATAGGCCATAGCCAACCACTACCGGAAGCCGCAGATCCATCGCACGCTGTTCGAGCGAAGATGCTAATCGCGCACCGCCGACGGCAATAAATTCAAACTGCCGCGCTGGTACCCCCCAATGCTCCACCGCTGCACAAATAACTTCGAGTAGCGCAGGCGGAACAACCAATGTTGAGATTTGATTATGCACGATGCTCTTCACAAAGCGTTCAGCATCCAGCCCACTGGCGCCCATCAGTCCAAGCTCATGATTTGCCAACAAAATCACCTCTGCACCTAGCGCGAGTGTGACATAAACACCCGCAATATTTTCTAGCAATACCGCAAGCGGCATTACCACGAGGTGTGTCGAGTTCAATTGACTCGGTAATCTTTGCAATAAGCTGTCAACTACAATTGCAATACCGTCAGCTGAGAGACAAACGCCCTTAGGTTGCCCCGTACTACCTGAGGTATACGTTATTTTTTGCGTACCCTTTGGCAGAGCTGTTGAAGTAGGCGCTTTTGCCAGCTTTAGAACTGAGCAACAGTCGTTCGCTATGGGTTGACCGTGGTTGACCAAGTGCTCGTACAGCGTTGCATCAAGATGCGTGCCTACTAAAAGCTCTGCTCCGCTATCGAGTAGTACGTTTTGCTGTTGCTGAGCGCTAAAAAATGAGGGAATTGGAATGAGAACCTTATTAACCTGTAAACAGGCGAGGTCCCAAATGACCCAATCAAATGAATTCTCAAGCGCTAAGCCAATACGCTGTTCTGAACGCCCTTCTAGCCAACTGGCGACACCGGAAACACGCGCCCATAGCGCTCGATGAGACAACGTATGGGTTGCACTTCGCAAGGCAATTGATGGGCTATGTGCGTGGCGTTTTAAAAGCGTCAGTAAATCAAGCATGCGCTGTCTCCTGAAAGCTTTGAACCAAGCTTTGTGGTGGTATGGTATCGGCTAATTTATAGCTTGCTGTCCAGCCGGCAAAAACACTAGGTTGATGCGCATAATAGGAGCCCCATTCAGCGTTAGCATCCAAGTCCAATTTACTACGTTCAGCCAACGCAAGCTTTTGCAGCTCAATACCGCGACGCTCTAAAAAGTGCGCCAAACCGCGTGTCGCTGTAAATAAAATTAATGTTCTTTGAACATCGCGCAGCGCGAACACAATGGCTTCGACTAGATAAGGTAAATAGCGACGTCCAAGTGTTGCCATCGAACCGATTTCTGCAATTGCATGTCGAGCAGGCACAGGTTTGCCCAGAACCGAATAGTTGCACAACGCTTGGTCCATATACTGTTCGGAAAATAAAGTTTTTTGATCGGCAAACTGAACTCCGCAGGCTGCAACTAACAGATCATTTTGATAGACGGCTAAAATATTTTCCGGCAGCTGAGTCAGGCACGCATTAAAACTGAACCAGTAACGCTCGCATATAAAATGCTCGACCTCTAAACGCCGTGGATCGGATGAATGTATCCAAAACGCGGTTAATTGAGTGTGGTTATCTTGTTTAAGGATATAACCTAGATTTGATGGCATGAAGCTATCTCCACTGCAATAAGCACGACTGCCTAAACTGAAGATAACTTTAGAGATGTTTTCTTAAATATTTCTTAAGATAATTTTTGTGGGAATGATTTCTTTACACTGAAGAAGTTCATTGAAAAGTTAAATACAATTTGTTGCGAATGATTCTCATCTTTAATAATCTAGGTAATTAAATGCTTAAGGAACTCACCACATGCAACCTATCGCAACACGAGCGCGACGCGTTAGCGTCTCAATTGATCGTGACCAACTTCTCAAGCTCATGCAGTCGCAAGCATTGGTGGCTTGCGACTTAAAAGCATGTGACGAAACAAGCCAAGCCTGTCTAAAACAGTTGGTGCTTGAGTGTAGCAAACAGACGCTCAACTCAGGTTAACGAAGATAATTCAGTGCACCGATAACCGCGGCAACCTGTGCATCAATACACTGGGCTGGCGTTGCATTCTCACTATCAGGATACACTTCTGTTGTTGTCGCGTACATTGCCTGACTGAGTCCCATACACAACCCTAGATCATAGGCGGGATAGCTGATAACGCCCGGTATATCAATGTCTGTACCAATCAGACGATTATCTTCATCGGCCGGCGCAATATGAGTGCTCTTAGCCACCTCTGCAAGCACGGCTTGTTGAAATTCAAGCTGTTTATTCTCCGAATTAGTCACTAAATAAAAGCCATCGGGAATATTCCAATTAGTGTTGATTTCGCCGTCACGCGCAGCTTTAGCCGGCCTGAACTCGGAATTATCAGTATCAGTCGTTTCATGTAAATCAACGTGTGCGAGCAAGTCGACTCCGAGCGTTTCTATCAATTGCAACACCAGAGCCGACTCTTGGGCTGGACTCTCCGAATAAAACGAACGATTCGGATCAATCGCATCCGGATTCCAACGATTGATAGTTTCATAGCCCCAAGGGCTAATACATGGCGTTACAATAAAATTAAAAATCGCTTCATAAGACTGCATCTGCTCATCAATGAACTTTAGCGCGCCATGTACACCACTCGTTTCATAACCATGCACTCCGCCAGTAATTAGCACCGTGGGTTTGTCATCGTCCCATTCCGCAGTCAGAACCGCATAGAGCGGGTAGTGTTGATTCGCGTAGTTCAACTGACCATATTCACGCACGTCAAAACGCGCCTTAAAACGCTCTATTTGACTCAATACATCAGTTTGATATGACCGTTGCACGCGTTGTTGCTCGAACCACTGCTTTTTCTCTGACGCTCCCCAGGGCTGCCCGGGAACACCAATTGGATATTGCTGTTGTTGCAAAATACTGACTCCCAACAGTTATTGATTAAGACGGCTATGCTATCACAGCGAGATGACCAAATTCGATTAATCAACATGAACAATAGCAACCATCGAGGAAAAGCTTTAACATAGGCGTCCATTTTTTCTTGCTGTAAAAATTCCATGAGTTATTCACGATCGCAAGTCGCTATCGCCATTTTTGCCATGGCGATAGGCACATTTTCTATCGGCATTGGCGAATTTGTCATGATGGGTTTGTTGCCAGATGTCGGCGCTGACTTCAGTACATCGGCACAACAAACCGGACACCTGATTAGTTTGTACGCGTTCGGCGTGGTTATTGGAGCACCGCTCATCACATTGTTAGGTGCTAGAGCGCCTCGAAAGCCACTGATCATCACCCTAATGCTCATTTACTCAGCAAGTAATTTGCTGAGTGCTCGTGCAGAAAGCTTCGCGGAACTGCAACTGTTTCGCTTTATTAGCGGACTTCCCCACGGCGCTTATGGCGGGATCGTATGTCTGCTCGCCGCCGGACTCGTGAAAAAGTCGCAACGCGGCATGGCGGTGACCATGGTCATGATGGGACTGACCGTTGCTATCTTAGTTGGGAACCCGCTAGCAACGTGGTTTGGTCAATTACTTGATTGGCGCACCGTTTACATGGGGGTCGGCCTCGTCGCGTTAACAGCAGCACTGCTTATCGTCGCTTGTGTCCCTACTCCAGAACAAGCAACATCAACGCGGGTTAGAACAGAACTTCAAGCATTGAAAAACAGCCAAGTTTTACTCACCCTTGCTATTGGAAGCGTTGGATTTGGCGGCATGTTTGCCGTGCTTAGCTATTTGTCGCCGACTTTATTAGAGGCAACCCAAGTTCATAAGTATTGGATTCCCATTGCACTACTCATATATGGGCTTGGATCATTTACCGGCAGTATTATCGGTGGAAAACTCACCGACATGAATATGAAGTGGGCTATCGCAGGTTCACTCGGTTGGGCAATTATCGTGCTTGCCGTTTTCCCATTCAGTATCTATTCCCTATATACTATTCTGCCCATGGCATTTTGCTTAGGTACGACAGCTATGTTGGTGCCAGCACTGCAAGTCAGGTTAATGGACGTGGCCGGTGAGTCACAAACACTTGCGGCATCTCTCAATCATGCCGCATTTAATATCGCCAACGGCTTGGGGGCTTTTCTAGGAGGTTTGTCGTTAAACTCTGCGTTAACTTGGCAAGCAACAGGTTGGGTCGGCTGTTTGCTGGCACTCTCTGGACTTTTTGTATTTATCATCACTAAGCATCATAGCCGAAAAAGCGCTATTCATATAAGTTTGTAGGTACTATGAGTATATTATCAATGTTTTTAATTGGGTTAGCGATGTCGACCGACGCCTTTGCTGCGGCGATCGGTAAAGGCATTGCGATGCGCAAACCGACAGTCAAGCAAGCATTGAAAATTGGTATTTTATTTGGTGTCGTGGAAGCCATTACACCGATGTTAGGTTGGCTATTAGGTAAAGCGGCAGCTCAAATAATATCAGAGTACGATCATTGGGTCGCATTAGTATTACTCAGCCTGCTAGGTCTTCATATGATAAAAGAGGGTTTATCATCAGACGATGACCAAGACAGTGAAGTTGATCCAACTCAGCAGCCGTTCATAAAACTATTTTTGACCAGCATCGCCACGTCTATTGATGCGATGGCCGTCGGCGTAGGTATGGCGTTTCTTGATGTCAACATACTCCTAGTCGCCGTTATTATTGGTTGTTCAACTTTTGCCGCCGTTACTGTAGGCGTCATCATCGGTCGCTATGCCGGTCATGTTATAGGTCGCTACGCCGAGGTTGTGGGTGGCGTAGTACTGATTGGTGTCGGCGTAGGCATTGCAGCAGAGCATGTCGGGCTACTTCAGTAACCCGACCGAGGCTCATGCATTCTTAGCCTTTATGTAAAAATAGATCGCATAAAAAACGCATAAACCAATAACAATCGCGAGCCCTGTAAATGAGAAAAAAATCACTGGGTCTTTAAAAAATTGCTGCCAAATACTCATAGCTATCTCCACTCAAATTATCTATTTATCAGTTTAATCAGTCCCCTCTTCTAACCCTTTGACTTAAATCATAAAAACTTTAACTTGAAAGACGAGGAAAATGAGTTGACTATGGCGCGATAGATTTAAAGCGGAGACAGTTAAAATGCACAAACTCGTGTGGGTACTCATATTTACTAGCTGCTTAGTTTGGTCGGCATACCATCCCAAAGATCCATTGACCTGGTGGCTAGAAGTATTACCTGCACTAGTCGGCGCTCTTCTGATGGCTATCACATATCGACGCTTTACATTTACACGTTTGGTGTATGGTTTAGCTTTGATTCATTGCATCATTCTTATGGTCGGCGGACATTACACCTATGCCGAAGTGCCTTTATTCGACACGCTGGGAAGTTACTTTGATTGGCAACGCAATAATTACGATAAGTTAGGTCACTTTGCACAAGGTTTTGTGCCCGCGATGGTTGTGCGCGAAATAGTGGTTCGCAATCACCTTATTTTTGGAAGGCTTTGGCAGTTTATATTTGTTACTTCTTTTTGCCTCGCGTTTAGCGCCTTTTATGAATTGATTGAGTGGTGGGTTGCTGTTGCAACCGGTGAAGGTGCAGACGCGTTTTTAGGGACTCAGGGTTACGCATGGGATACACAATCGGACATGGCGTTTGCTTTAATTGGCGCCGTTACCGCTTTGTTGTTACTCTCGGGTATACATAATCGACAAATCGAACAGAAGCGTTCACTGTATGGCAGAACACAATAAACCGAAAGAGAACAGCAATCTCGGTGTCAGCATGGGCATCGGAGTTGCGCTGGGAACGGCAATTGGCGTTGCCATGGATCAAGTGGCTATGGGTGTCGCGTTAGGCGTCGCATTCGGCGCCGCCTACGGCTTCGCAACTAAAAAGAAGCCTGACTCGGATAACGATCAATCAGACTAAGCGCGCGGTAAATAGTCACCCAAATAATCGTCGTCAGCGAATAACTCGGCAAGAATGGCTTGCTCGGTTTGATTTCTATCGTGCTCCTTGGTGGGCAGCCGCACAATTAAATGCAATTCTTCCGCACACTGCAACTGAAGGGTCACGCGCGGCTCAACCACAGGTTGCTCGAGTCCAGTGCGATAACTCAGTCGTGCAAAATGTCGCTTCGCTTGCTCAAGGTATGGCTCGCTATGTTTTTGAGCCAACTCAAGCAACTTCTGTTTAGCAGGCCGCCATTCATGCTGACGTAAAAAGGGTACACTGAAGGTATGTAGTACAAAGTCCTGCGAATAACTCTCATTGATCACCGCTTCACTCGCAAAGAGAGAGTTAGGCAGTACCACCATTCGACCGCTACGCTGCTGCATCGAGCGACCTGGACCTACTTCTAAAATTGTGGTGGTCAGTAAATTCTGATCAATGACATCACCGCGAAATTCTTTAACTTGAATTCTATCACCGATATTAAACGATCTCGCTCCGCCTTTTATGAGCGCGCCCGAGACACACAGAATAAGTTCTTTTGTCGCAATCACCAACGCCACCGCAATGGCAACCATTGATAACGCGAACGTGCGTAATTCATGGCCCCAAATGACAACTAAGCCTAAGACCAATACGATCAACAAAATATTGCGCAATTGAATCAGCCAACGTCTGCGCATCTCGCTCGACTGAATATTGCGCCGAATAAAGCGACGTAATAAAAAACGACTCACCGCCACGACCAAAATCAATAAGAGCGTACTCACTGTCAAACGAATCAGCGACTCGGAGTTTTTGAGCTCTTCCAAAAATGCATTAAACGCTGACTGCAACACATCTGACATAAAAATTCCCAATGATTTCGAAAATAACGTTCAACTATTATGATCGTTTATTGCAAAACTCGTGTAAATAGTCTGTGACGACATTTATTTTCTACTATATTAGAAATCGTTCTACTTAAACAGGAGGTGTTTTATGGCATCAGTAAAAACTTTATCGTTAGTTAGTTTGATGGCATTGGCAAGCTTAAGTCTTGCTGCGTGTTCACAAGATTCAGCGGAAGACAAAACCGAGCAAGCAATGGAGTCTGCTAAAGAAACCGCGGATAAAATGGGCGATGCTGCAGAAGAAAAGATGGAAGAGGCAGGCGAGTATCTTTCGGATTCTGCTATCACTGCAAAAGTTAAAACAGCTCTGTTCGACAACGGCGGCTTAGATAGCTCAAAAATCAGTGTCGAAACGCGCAACAAAACGGTTTACTTACGCGGTACTGTAGCCACCGAAAATGACGCGGAAACAGCTGGCCAACTGGCTGAAGGTGTCGAAGGTGTTGAAGACGTCGAAAATGATATTGTAGTAGGCAACTAAGTTTTTGTTGCTTGAGCCACGAGCCCGTTCAAATACGGGCTCGTGCCTTTATTAACGTATTGCGCGGCGTGAGCTCGCGTTCACAAAATGACTTGAGAGATACCTCATAGCCCTGCTCTTGTAAAAATACAGCCCTATCAAGTAATAACCAACGTTCAAGATATGGCTGAAATTTCAGTCTCACCTGTTCTATCGCCTCAGTCACTAAAAACCGCTGCTCACCACGTTCTAACCAATAGTCAGGATCAAAACATGAGCTTAAATTAATATCATGTTGTGCCGCAGCCCACTGACAAAAGTCTTTGAATGAACCGGAAAAATCGCCTTGGATACTGAATTAAGCGGTTGGTAGTGCGGGTCATTTAAATGATCTTGGCGCCAAGACTCATAACCCAAGCGCCACACGAGTTCCGTTTGACGCAACTCTCGCTCCCGTTTTCCGGCGGTAACAAGCCCTTGCGCTGCGAGCCTAAGAGCGTTTTTACTCAGTCTTAAGTCACACTGTTGTGCGATCTTGGACAACGGTTCATAGTGCCCCTGTCGAATTAAATGATAGCAACACGGCGCCACCAAAATATCTCGTATCTGTGCCTCAGTAGCGTGCTCCAACAGCCTAATATGTAAGTCTCCGCACGCGTGTAATGCCACAGCCGTTTGACATCTGCGAAGTGTTTGCTGAATTTTATCATCACCATCCTTCGCTAAGACATCCTGCTGAATAAACGTCTGCGGCAGTCGGTGATGTTGTGCAAGCTCAGTGCCCTCTGCACACAGCGCAGATTGCCACTCAATACTGACCACTGGACGTTGTTGGGTAAAACTCAACAATCGCCCTAAATGCCCCTTACCAGCACACCACTCTGTGACTATCGTCGAGTGTTTAGGTACGTGGTCTATAAATGCCTGCACTTGCGATAATTTACGGCCTTTGATGCCTTGGATAAGCCAAAATGGCAGGGGATGCTCTGAAGCTTTACTCGATTCATACGCCCACACGGGATCAACTAATAATCGCAGATCGTCGAGTACCCTAGCGAGCGTCGATTCGCTTTCCCAAGGTAACTCCGTGTGTTCGAATGCAACAATGTCCCAAAATGCCCTGCTATCTGAAAGCGCCTGACTGTATTGCTCGAGCAGTTCTTTTAAGTTCACAGCGTTGACCTAATTAATAACCGGTAAGTAGTTTATCTTACTTGATAGCCATTCTTCCAGACAGCTTGAGGGTCTAATAGTAAATGCATTCCCTGCGCGGGTGATGAACCGATCAACACCATGTCGGCGCGTTGCCCCACAGCGATACGCCCTCGGCCTTTAATTCGCCAACGCTCAGCTGTCAGTGCAGTTGCTGAATGAATGGCAACTTGCCAATTAACATCTTGAGCTTCGAGCCACATGAGCTCTGCTATTAGGCTGATGCCGTGTTCGGTACCTGGGTTGGGAGCATCACTCCCGACCAGCACATCAAGCTCGCTCTCATCAAGTAACCGAGTGTTAGTTTTTAAGTTATTATAAAATGGGGTTGAGGCCATGTTCGCGCCACCACGGCTCAAGCTATTTAGTTTTTGCTGATTAAAACAGTCTCCACAGGCGGGCAAGAGTACCTGCTTATTAAATTCACCGTGGACTAAGTGCTCATAAATCATATTGGTTGGTACGATGAACACCTGTAATTGTTCCATTTTATCAATCAGTTGTTCGCTTATAGGTTGGTCGAAAAAACCATGCACCAAACCATCAGCGCCGGCAGTAACGGCGTGCTCGGCAGAAAGATGGTCGGCGACATGAACAACGGCTAGCACCTGTTGGTCATGTGCGGCTTGAATAACGCGCTGCAGTTGTTGGTAACTTATTGATGGTCGATGGGGATAGTCAACGTCTTCTGCGGTATACACAATCTTAATAAAGTCCGAGCCTTCAGCAAGGCGTTCCGAGACAGCACTCTCGGCGCTATCGTCGTCAGCGAATGGGTGGGGGCTAAACCCAAACTGCGTTCCATGTCCATCAGGCGCTGTAACCAACCGGCCAGCCCCCCACATATCCGCCTCCTGTTGCAATTGCACCGAGTTGCGTTGCTGCCGAGCTCGGCGTAATTCGCTTGGATGCCCAAATAGATCAATCACCGTTGTCACACCAAAATCAAGTGCGCGTTCTCGCGCATCACCCCAAGTATGGACATGGCTATCAATCAGCCCAGGAATAATCCACTGGTCTGGCTTGGTGGGATAAACACCTTGAATCGCTTTCGGAGGCTGCGATTCAACTCGCACAATAACGCCCTCTTCGACCGAAACATAATGCGCTCGTAGCACCTTCTCACCATCGAATACATTGATAGGCCCAATGGTAAAGCTATTGTCCTCGACCGGGGCTGGCTCAGGTAATAACCACAATAGCGCAGCGACAGCCCCAGCGCCGATAATCCAAGTAAGTTTATTCATGACTGGCTCCACTGAAGCGACCAGATAGGCTTCTTAACACTGCCATCATGCTGATACTGAAAAGGCACAAGTAGATAATATGCCAGTACCAGCTCACCTCATCGCCCTTCCCGATAACCGCATAGCCTAATTGCACCAAGTGATAACTGGGCAAGCCATAAGCGATCCATTGCACCCAGTCCGGCATCAAAAACAGGGGAAACCACAAGCCAGACAGCAACGCCATGGGTAGATAGATCAGGTTAACAACGCCTGCGGCAGCGCGGTCGGCTACTAAAGCGCCAATGAGCATCCCTAAAGCGGCAAAAGGCAAAGTACCTAAGGTAAAAATAAGTGTTAAGAGACCCCACTGCCAAAACCATAATCGGACACCGGCAAGCCAAGCCGACTCGATGTAAAGTAAGAGCAGGATCACTGCAGAAAAAGCGGCGCTGTTGATTAACTTGGCAAAAATAAAGCTATTGAACTGCATTGGCGACAATAGCTTTAAGGTGAGCCAGCCATGAGTGCGTTCACTCGCAATACTCACCGCAAGGTGAAAAAACGGTGGTCCCATAATGCCAAAACAAGCATAGGAGATAAGAAGGTAATCACTGTGGCCGTTGGAAAAATCCACCATGATGCCAAAAAAGAAGTAGAACACGACCGGGAACGCAAACGCCGGTATGTAAAAGCTGGGCGAGCGAAGCAAAGCTCGCATATCCATTTGAGCTTCAACGATCCATTGACTCATGACGTAGCTCCTCCAATCAATGTGGACATCAGTTGTTCTAAAGACATACTTTTTATCGGTAATTTTTCGGCGGGCGCCTGTTTACGCAAAAGTACGACAGAGTCTGCCAATTGGTAGGCTTCCTCTATGTAATGCGTGGTTAGAATAATGGCGACACCCTGACTTTTCAGCGATTCGATACAACGCCACATCTGTTGCCGCGTACTTAGGTCCATTCCAACGCTAGGTTCATCCAAAAACAGTAGTTGCGGTCGCCCAATAAGCGCGAGCGTAAACATGACACGTTGCTGCTCTCCTCCCGACAGCACAGCGAAACGCTTATGTAGTAACGACTCGATAGGTAAGAGTTGCTTCAACTCCTCGATACCGATGGGCTTAGTGTAATAACTCTGATAAAGCGTAATCTGCTCTTGCACAGTCAACTGCCCATTCACAGCGCCGACTTGCATGACCACGCCCCAGCGCTGCTTAAGTGACGGGCTTCTGCTCTTTTTAGGCTGTTGTTCACCAAACAGACTAATATGGCCCGCGTCCGGAGCGGTCAATCCAAGAATACAGCGAATAAGCGTCGTCTTACCGACGCCATTCTCACCCAGTACAGCAACGACCTCTCCACACCTTACATCTAATGAAAAATCGTTGAGTACGGGTGCGTTAGCGTAAGACTTCGATAAATTTGTAATTGATAAAACCGTCATCACTCACCTCCATTTGCTGTAAGGTTAGTGAGTTAAACGGTTAAGGGGCAGTCACCTTTGTCATTTCATGATGATGACAAATGTCACTGGCATGAATTACAGGTTCGTTTCATAATGCAACTATGAAACTAAAACAACCACAGCTCTGTCTTGAACGTAAATACGCTTGGGTTTATTTGATGAACCTCGGCTTTTTCGTCGTGCCAATGTTTCTATACCCGTTCACAGTATTGGAATATCTCGCGATGACAGCTGCGCTGATTGGCTTTGTGGCAAGCTACTATTGGGCATTCAGCGTTTCGTCAGCTCACATGTTGAAGCCGATTATCGTTATGTATGGGATCGCATGCGCGATTACCCCGATTAACCCAGCATCAATCACCATGTTCGCCTTTATTGGCTTTTTCCTGGGGTTCGCCTATCGTCTCCGACCCGCTCTATTGGGGCTGCTTGCTATTATATTGACACTTGCGTTGTTGCATTATTATGTCGTCGACACGTGGTCTTGGTTTGTTTATTACGGTGCAATATTAAGTGCTGCGATTTTTATCATTGGGCGTGTCGAGCGCGTGCGTCAAGAGCACTTACTGAGCCAGCAGCGCACTGATTTAGAAATTGAACAACTCGCTACTACGTTAGAACGCGAGCGCATTGCTCGTGATCTGCACGACACTTTAGGGCACACGCTTACCAGTGTGCTACTCAAGGCTGAATTGGCGCAACGCCACATCCATTCTGGTCAGAGCGACGCAGCCAGTCATCACTTGAAAGAGCTGACCGAGATTGCGCGGACCTGTTTAAAGCAAGTCAGAGAGAGCGTAACCGGTTATAAACATGGCGGTTTTGACTTTGTGCTACAACAACTCTCCGTACGCTTACAGGAAGCGGGATTCAAAGTTCATGTAGAGGGAGCGCTTACTCAGTTAAATAGGGCTTATGAAACGCCGCTTGTTTTGGCGCTCACCGAACTCGTGACAAATATCATTCGTCACAGTGAGGGGGATCACGTTCTCATAAAACTTATAGGGAAGGCTGATAATACCTACATTGAAATATTCGATAATGGACGTGTTACTGAGCTCGAGTTTGGTAATGGCTTGTTGGGAGTTAATGAGCGTATTGAACGCCTCGGTGGGCATATTGATATCAACACAACACAAGGTTGCCTAGTAAAGTTGTTCTTACCCGCAGCCGTAGTGGAATCCTGACTATGAAAATATTATTGGCTGAAGACCAAGCGATGGTGCGAACCGCCTTAGCGAGTCTACTGCGCTTAGATGGGGAATATGATGTCGATGAAGCCGCTGATGGAAACGAAGCTATAAATAGTCTTGAAGAGAATACCTATGACTTACTACTGACCGATATAGAAATGCCACATAGGACGGGGATTGACCTCGTGCATTGGGTCAAAGCTAACGCGCCTTCCACTAAAACAGTGATCATAACGACATTTAATCGCAGTGGTTATGTGAATCGTGCTGTGCAGGCGGGCGTTGATGGTTTTCTACTAAAAGATGCGCCGGTTGAGCAACTCATGCAATCATTGACTGCCATTTTGGCAGGCAAACGCGTGATTGACTCTGAGCTCCTACTCAATAGCTTTAATCAAATCGACCCGTTAACAGAAAAGGAACGCAAAGCTCTCCGGCTAGCCGCCGATGGACTAGCAACATCAGCAATTGCCAAGCAACTATTTATCGCTGAGGGCACCGCACGTAACTATCTATCCGAAGCGATTGCAAAAGTCGGTGCTAAAAATCGCGTCGAGGCAGCTCGTATTGCCCAGCTAAAAGGATGGTTATAGATAATTAACTAGGAATCGTTAACCAAAGACTCCCCATGAGCAATAAGGTTAACGTTATAATTGGTACGAATAATGCTGACGAATGCTTCTTCATAGCGCCCCCAATTTTTGTTGTTATTTTTGTTAACGTATTGTTATAGAAAAAGATTTATCTTGTGTCAATGCTTTGCACTTCGTGCTACGCTTGATCGCGCAATCACTTCGACCCTCTTTTTCAGAAAAAGTTCAATTTTTATGTATGATCACGCGTCTGAAATAGTTAAGGCTGCTGAATTGCTTCGTGGCAACACCCCCTTTACTTTGTTGTCTGGCGCGGGGCTCAGCACCGATTCGGGGATTCCTGCCTACCGTAATGCTCAGGGTAAATGGGTTCACTCGCCCCCGATGCAACACCATGACTTTATGAATAATGATGCGGCGCGAAAACGCTATTGGGCGCGTAGCTTAGGCGGCTGGTTAAATTTATATCATGCGCAACCAAACCGTGCACATCAGGTTATCGCACAGTTTCAACAACACGGGTTTATCGATACCGTTATTACGCAAAATGTTGATGGACTGCATCAAAAAGCGGGGAGTTCAACGGTGATTAACCTTCACGGATACGCCAACGACATCGTCTGTATGACGTGCGGCGATAGATCACCTCGTTTCGATTTACATCAACGATATGCCGAGCTCAATCCACGATTTAATCAATCAGCTTCGGTCATTAAGCCAGATGGCGATGCAAAACTATCAGCACCAACGGACGAATTTAAACTCATCCATTGCGATCATTGTGGCGGGATCTTAAAGCCCGATGTGGTCTACTTCGGCGATAATGTACCCAAAAAACGAGTTGAAGCCTGTTATCAAGCTATTGATGACAGTCAAGGTTTACTTATCGTTGGTTCCTCATTAAAAGTGTTTTCGGGATTTCGTTTTGCTCGCTATGCCTATCAACAACATAAGCCAGTGATTATTATCACAAAAGGTATAACGCGAGCGGATGATTTAGCCACGATTAAGATTGACGGAAACATTGCGGAAACGCTTGAGCAATTTCGTCGTTTATTACGACTGCCAAAATAAACGCAGGTGTTTGTGGCACCTGCGTTTTGTTGCGGATTTCAGCCTGTAGAGCTTAGGGATTATAGACGACGTTCAACGTTACACCACTAAAGCTTTGATAAGCGCGAATTCCAATATGCCAGGTACCTGACTGTGGATTCGAGAAGCTACAGCTTTCATTATTGCCACTTAAATACGGACGACAGTCATAACTATTACTTCCAGGCTGACTACCATATTGAACGTACAAATCGGCGTCGCCAGAACCACCTGAAATATCAATATCCAGGGTGCTCATACCGGCAGGCACTTCGATGGTATAACGCACCCAATTACCTGTTGATGCAGAAAGATCGCTTACACTGCCGCCACCGCCAGTCGCACCGCCGTCACCGGGGTCTCCCGAGCCGCCTCCTGAAGCGCCGGTTACTGCACCGCTGGCATCAACGATACCGACGCCACAACCACTACAACTTCCGGGAAAGCTGCGTGCTGTTTGCTTCAAAATGCTCTCAACATCATCTGGACTAGCACTCGGATTAGCTTCTTTAATTAATGCGGCTACACCCGCTACGTGAGGCGTCGCCATTGAAGTTCCTTGACTATAGCCGTACGTATCACTGCCTGGTGTGCTACTGCCCGAGTTGTAGGTAGAAAGTACACCATTCGGATCATTGGCGTAAGACATTGCGCCACCCGGTGCAGCAACATCCACGTTAGAGCCGTAGTTAGAGTAGTAAGCTCGGCTTCCATTTCGGTTAGTCGCCGCAACGTTCACCACGCCACTACAGTTACCTGGGTTATAATTGGTCGAGTTGTCATTACTATTGCCTGACGCCACAACCACAGTGGTGCCGTTACCTCGGGCAATATTAATTGCCTGCTGCGTTGCGCTCGAACAAGCGCCCTGTCCACCTAAGCTCATATTGATAACATCGGCTGGATTCGCATTGCTTGGTACGCCCGATACCGAGCCCCCTGAGGCCCAAATAATGCCATCAGCGATATCTGCCGTGGTACCGCCGCAACGACCGAGTACCCGCACAGGTACTACTTTTGCACCGTAAGCAACCCCAGCTACGCCTTGACCATTATTGGTCACGGCTGCGATGGTGCCTGCCACATGCGTACCGTGCCAGCTTGAGTCCTGATCTTGAGCTGGATAGCCGTTACCGCACGCTCCCGCACTCACCCAGTCACCTGGATCACGCGGATCGGAGTCTCGACCATTACCATCGTTGCCAATGAAGCTATTTGAAATCATGTCATAGCCCGGTAGGATGTTACCTACAAGATCACCATGAGGGCGATACCCCGTATCTAAAACTGCCACCACGGTGCCTGCGCCGGTCACGCTGTTCCACGCATTTTCTACATTGAGTCCGCCAGTAGACTCGTAATAGTGCCACTGATCGCTGTAATCAGGATCGTTAGGAGTCGCAAAGTGACGTAATAATTTGTTTTCTTCAACACTCGCCACCTCAGGGTGCTTGGCAATTTGCGCCATCATCTTTTTCGCCTGTCCGGGCGGAATTTTCTTATCAAGATCAAACACAAAATGGTTAGCCAGACCCATTTCACGCTCAAACTTAATTGAACCCCCGGTCTGGGCAGAGAAATCGCGTGCGACACGACTCGCTGCATTGGCTACTGCGGCAGCACGACTCAGACCTCGTTGTGCTGCTTGATTCGCCACCTCGTTCATTACTTGTGAACGTTCTTTAAAGGTAACTATGAAGCCTGTGGTTAAGGATTGATTAGGAGTAACGGTCTGTGTCGGAAGACCGACTGAAGCCTTGGGTGGCTGAAACGATTGGTTAACCGCGACAGCTGAGGGGACCGCTACAGTCGAAAGTGCAGCACTCACCCACACGGCAAGTCTTTGATTTTTCTTAAAACTTATATGTTTATACATGGTTAACCTTTTTTGTTATTTGAAGAATACTGGCAAAAAATCCAGCCATTAATCATTAACACATGTATATTTTATGTAAATAAATATGACGTCAATTTTACATTATATTTACACATATTGACATCACTAAAAGGCATAAGCAACGTGTGTATTTGTTTTTAGCCAGGTGTCACTATATGCTCAGGTAAAATCAATTTGAGGAAACAAAATGTCAGCATTTCAATCGCCCTTACCCACGCTGTTGATCATTTTAGCGATCATCATTTTATTAGTGCTATCTGTTCGAATCGTTCCCCAACAGCAAGTTTATGTTATTGAGTTATTTGGCAAATATCGCCGTATGCTAACTCCTGGCTTAAACTTTATTATTCCGATTATCGAACGCGTAGCTCACAAGCAGTCAATGCGAACGCGAGAGTTACAAGTCAGTGTTGAGACGAAAACACAAGATAATGTCTTTGTAACCGTCCGCGTCAGTGTGCAGTATCGAGTCGAGAATAAGGACGCCGTTTACAATGCTTTCTACCAACTCGAAGACCCTGAGCGCCAAATGGAGAGCTATATTTTCAACTCAGTGCGGGCTCAGATTCCAAAACAACCACTTGATGAAGTGTTTGATAACAAAGACGCAATCAGTGATGCAGTACAAGCTGAATTAGAGAGTGTCATCGAAGGCTACGGCTTCAACATAATTGCATCGCTCGTTACCGATATCGATCCCGATGAAGAAGTCAAACATTCGATGAATAAAATCAATGCCGCGGAAAGAGAGCGTCGCGCAGCAGAACACCAAGCGGAAGCAGAAAAAATTCTCGCTGTTAAGAAAGCTGAAGCAGATAAAGAATCAAAAATCCTTCAAGGTGAAGGGGTCGCAGGACAGCGCAAAGCGATTGCGGAGGGCTTAAGTGAAAGTATCGCCTTAGTACGTAAAGAGGATAGCGACATCAGTGCTCATGACGTCATCGATCTACTGAAGTTCACCAATTACGTTGATACCTTAGCCGCCTTGGATACCGCAAACAGTAAAGTGATCATGGTACCCATGCCAACGACTCAGTTCGAACAATTCAATCAAGCCATTATTCGTGGTAACGAGGCCAGTGCAAAAGACTAGCCTCGGCGTTCGTTTACTGCTGATTTGGGATAATACGTAGTTCGACGCGACGGTTTTGCTGTCGGCCTTGCGCGGTATCATTCGTGGCAATCGGCTGACTTTCCCCAAAACCTTGCGTCGTAACGCGGCGCGAGTCGACCCCGTATCCGACTAGATAATTACGCACGGCATTCGCACGGTTTAACGATAGTTGCTGGTTATAATCGGCTGAGCCGGTGCTATCCGTGTGCCCCTCTATCATCATCGTTGTCTTGTTATACTTATTGAGTACAGCGGCAACGTCCTCAAGTACCGGATAAAAGTTTTGCGAAATATTGGCACTCTCAGAAGCGAAGGTAATATTTCCCGGAAGTTGCAAGCGAATATTATCGCCATCACGGATAACTTGCACACCCGAGCCTGACAGCTCGTCGCGAAACGCCTCCTCCTGCTTATCCATGTAGTTCCCAATCGCGCTACCGGCCAAAGCGCCCACGGCGGCACCCCAAAGATAGCGACTCTTGTCATGGTCGCCAGTTCCTTTACCTATTACTGCACCCGCAACAGCGCCAATGGCGGCGCCTTTTTGAGTGTTATTCATGGTATTCGAGCACCCCGTTAAAGCAAGCGCTCCTGCAATTCCTAGAATTAACAATCGACTATTCATACCTAATCCTCTACCCATCACGCCTATTGGTTAAAATTAGCATGTCTTTACAAAAAATCATTAACGCTTTTCATGATCTTTACGCAACACATAAAGTGAATCGATCAATCCAAAACAGCTGTGCCACGTATCACAAGGTCATAGTCATTTAGTAAATTGGAGTAAAACATGTCTGAAGTTGCGAACAAAGTCGTTATTATCACAGGTGCGAGTAGCGGTTTAGGTGAAGAAACTGCTAAAATGCTCGCCAGCAAAGGCGCCAAATTAGTCTTGGGGGCGCGTCGTGAAGAGCGACTAAAAGCGCTGGCCGATAGCATCAAAAATGACGGTGGTGAAGCCATTTTCAAAACGGTGGATGTAACCGATAAGTCGCAAGTACAAGCCCTTGCCGATGCTGCGCTTGAGCAGTTCGGACGCATTGATGTGTTGGTCAACAACGCCGGCTTAATGCCATTAGCACCACTGGACGAGTTGAAAATCGATGAGTGGGACCAAATGATAGATGTCAATATTAAGGGCGTTATGTACGGTGTCGCAGCGGTGCTGCCGAGCATGCGTAAGCAAAAATCAGGTCATATTATTAACTTATCGTCAGTTGCAGGTCACGTGGTATTTCCAGGTGCAACCGTTTACTGCGCGACAAAGTTTGCTGTAAAAGCAATCAGTGAAGGGATTCGTCAAGAATCAAATGGCGAAGTCAGAGCGACCAATATTTCACCGGGCGCTGTGAGTACTGAGTTGACTGACCACATCAGTCACAAGGATTCGAAGGAAATGGCAGATGATCTTTATCAAGATGCAATTGGCTCTGACTCAATCGCACGAGCCATTACATTTGCGATTGAACAGCCAGGTGATGTTGACGTCAATGAGATGATCATTCGTCCTACCAAGCAGGAGTTGTAGTTTGCCGCAAGTCAGTATTTTGGATTTAGCACCTGTGCCTGAAAGCGGCACAGTTGCTGAGTCGCTAAAAAACGCTGTAAGTATTGCTCAAGCAGCCGAACGTTGGGGATATCATCGTTACTGGATGGCCGAGCATCATAATATGACGGGTATCGCCAGCGCGGCAACCGCTATTGTTCTAGGTCATATTGCAAGTCGAACCCAACACATTCGTGTGGGATCAGCCGGTATTATGCTGCCTAACCATCCACCGTATATTGTTGCAGAACAATTCGGCACGCTCGATGCTCTGTATCCCAACAGGGTTGACTTGGGACTGGGCCGAGCACCTGGTACAGATGGACAAACCCTGCGTGCTTTAAGGCGTTCACCGAACGACGCTGAACAATTTCCTAACGATGTGCAAGAGCTGTTGGGCTATCTCGCCGAAGCAGAAGATACTGACACCATCAAAGCCATTCCTGGTTTTCAGCAAAACATCCCCGTTTGGATCTTAGGTTCGAGCACCTTTGGCGCACAACTAGCTGCCCGACTCGGGCTGCCCTACGCGTTTGCATCTCACTTTGCGCCCGATCACCTGAGTCACGCGCTTACACTATATCGCAAGCAATTCAAGCCTTCGCGTTATCTTGATAAACCATACGCTGCTGCGGCACTGAATCTATTCGCAGCCGACACGGACCATCACGCTCGCCGCATGATGACATCGATGCAGCAACAGTTCATTAATTTACGTCGCGGGATGCCCGGGCGCATGCAGCCCCCTGTTGAGGATATTAAAGCCATAGCGGACCCCTATGAACTAGCGGCTGTTAATCACGCGCTGAACTTTACCGCGGTGGGCACAAAAGACACCGTCGCGCGTCACCTCACACAGTTTATTGAACAAACTGAGGTCGACGAGCTGATTTTGACCTGCAACGCCTACGATATATCAGATCGCCTAAACTCGTTTAAAATCGGCGCAGAAATACTACTAAACTAATATTAATCAGGTGACCCAAGCTATTCTTAAGGTATTTTTAAGGTTTCTTTGTTATAAAGTCGGTTTAATTTTAATTTAATTAAGCCGACTTTATGTCTCGTAAGATTTTAATCACTGGAGCCGCTGGTTTTATTGGGTTTCACACGGCCAAGCGCCTACTTTCAGAAGGGTTTCACGTCGTTGGAATTGACAACCTCAACGACTATTACTCAGTTCAGCTTAAGTATGATCGATTAAATCAACTTAAGAAGTTTGACTCATTTTCCTTTCATTCGATCGATATTGATAACCCTATCGCATTGTCAGACTGCCTAGCCGATTATACGATTGATGATGTCATTCATCTTGCCGCTCAAGCAGGTGTGCGTTATTCAATCGATAATCCGCAAGCGTATGGGCGAAGCAACTTGATCGGATTTCTCAACATACTCGAGTGGGTTCGCAGTCACCCTGTAGACCACTTTATTTATGCCTCATCAAGCTCGGTGTACGGTAATACTGAGCGTGTCCCTTTTTCGACGAACGCGACCGCCGACAAACCGGTATCTTTGTATGCAGCGACGAAGCGTGCTAACGAACTGATGGCTGAAAGCTATAGCCATTTATATAATATCCCTGCGACTGGATTGCGTTTCTTTACCGTCTACGGTCCTTATGGTCGTCCCGATATGGCACCGATGAAGTTTGCCAAACAAATTATGCAAGGTGGTCAAATTGATGTCTATAACCATGGTGACCTATCGCGTGATTTTACGTTTATCGATGATATTGTAGAGGGCATATACCGCTTATTAGATAAACCTATTCAAACGCAGTCAGAGGGTGCGCGCCATCGCGTCTTAAATATAGGTCGCGGCGAACCTGTTAACTTGCTTAAGTTTATTGAAATACTCGAGAGCGCGTTCGAAAAACCGGTTAAAAAACGTTATCTTCCAATGCAAGATGGTGATGTAAGCACAACTTGGGCGGACGTGACAGAGTTAAGTAAAATAACGGGTTATTCACCACAGATCGATATCGAGTCTGGCATTCAAAAATTCGCAGAGTGGTACAAAAAATACAATGCACATGGACAATTAGCATGATTGAGTTTTCAGTGATACTCCCGGCAAAAGATGAAGCCGATAATATTAGTGTTTTACTAAAAGAGATTGACGACGCCTTAAAAGGCAGCTCATACGAAGTGGTGCTAGTAGATGATGGTAGTACAGATGCAACAGCAGAGCAGGCATTAGCGACCGCTAAAACCATGCAAGGACAAGTATCGGTTATTCAACATCAGTCGAGCTGTGGTCAAAGCACTGCGCTTTATACAGCGGCACAACACGCCTGCGGTGAGTTTATCGTGGTGCTTGACGCCGATGGCCAAAATGATCCCGCGGATATTCCTTCATTAAAGCAGGTAGCAAACGAGTTGCAATCGCACCACTTTTGCGTAATTGGGCACCGTCAACAACGAAAAGATACGACTTGGAAGCGATTTCAATCGCGTGTTGCCAACCGCTTTAGACAGGCCGTATTGAAAGACGATACACCGGATACTGGCTGTGGGTTGAAAATCCTCCCTCGTCATACCTATTTACAACTCCCCTACTTCCACCATATGCATCGTTTCGTACCCGCGTTGGTCAAACGCATGGGAGGAGAAATAAAAAGTGTTCCTGTGAACCATCGCGCTCGGTTGCAAGGCATCTCAAAATATAATGCTTGGAATCGTGCTTGGGCTGGCCTACTTGATATTTTGGGTGTTCTTTGGCTGATTTACCGCTCCAGAAAGCCGCAAATTAAAGCTATAAAGCGCAGTCAGGAGTCCTAATCCGATGCAACGCGCGATCAAACTATTAGCGATTGTCGGTGTTTTCTTTGCGCTTGCGTTGGCCATTCAACAAGGCTGGTTAGATGCTATTTCGACGTCAGAACGAGCCATGCAGACGATCAAACACGCTGGCGTCAAAGGCTATGCCATTGTATTGACCGCCGCCACTTTGTTTATGGCAATTGGCGGTCCGCGCCAGCTCATCGCGCTCGTATTGGGGTTTATACTCGGAACCGGTTGGGGCTTCGTCGCCGCATTATTGGTGAGCGGTCTTTCACTCGCGGTCACCTACTTTACTGCACACATGTTTTTACAGCCGTTAATAAGAAAACGTTTCAAAACCCAGAGCGAGCGACTGGTAAAGTGGATTAATGTAGCAACAACAAGAAAAACCATGATGATTCGACTGATGCCCGTTGGCAGTAATCTTTTGACGAACTTATTTGCGGGCGCAGCCAATGTCGACTTTAAACGCTTTTTCGTCGGAAGCATACTCGGTTATATCCCACAAACTCTGGTATTTGTTTTAGTCGGCAGTGGTATTGGCCTCGCCCAATCTGAGAAATTACTTATCAGTGGTTTATTGTTTGTCATCGCATCAGCTATTGGTATCCACCTCTACCGCTCACAAAAAAGCCTGTCAGAAGGAGTGCCCTCATGAAGTGGTTGGACGCATTTGAGCAACGACTCTCATCCGAACGCACCGGTGAGTTCCTATTCTGGCTATTGGTTGTAGCGGCTTTACTCATCTTTTCGGGACTTGGGCTTCGCTCGCCTTGGCCACCCGACGAGCCCCGTTTTGCTGATGTAGCGCGTGAGATGGTCGTCACTGGGCAATGGTTCTTTCCTGCCCGTGGTGAGGAGTTTTATCCCGATAAGCCGCCCATTTTCATGTGGGCTATCGCGCTATGCTATTATTTGATTGGCAATATAAAAATAGCCGCGTTAGTGCCTAACGCGCTGTGCAGCTTAGTCAGTTTAGTGGCCGTATTTGATATCAGTAGACGGATATGGGGCATGCGTATTGCGAGACACGCAACGCTGCTTCTACTCATTACGCCACAATTTTTAATTCAGGCAAAATTTGCCCAAATCGATGCTATGGTCGCCTGTTGGATTACACTGGGTTGCTATGGTCTATTGCGTCACTTCTTCTGCGGTCCCCATTGGCGTTGGTATTTCCTCGGCTGGGGCTTCATGGGATTAGGTATTATAACTAAAGGCGTTGGCTTTTTGCCCCTGCTGATGCTGCTACCGATTGCAATTTATCACTTTACCCAGCAACGCTTAACAGGCAGTTGGCGTTGGCGCGCATTGCTAGGCCCTATCGTTATGCTCGCTGTAGTGGCATGTTGGCTCGTACCCATGTACTTGATTGTCAGTCAAAACGGTAGTCCAGAATATCTCGCATACCGCGATAATATCCTGTTTAAACAAACCGGCGAACGCTATGTGGATCCATGGCATCACTTTAAGCCTTGGCATTACTTTATCAGTAGCGTGGTACCTGCATTCTGGTTACCGCTGAGTGTATTATTACTGACGCAGTTAAAAACCGTCTTACAGCAGATTAAGCAGGACCCCCGTATTGCGGTGTTATTTGGTTGGGTTATTTTAGTCATCTTCTTCTTTAGCTTAAGTCCTGCCAAACGGGGCGTTTATATACTGCCTGCATTACCCATGTTCTGTGTCGCGTTAGCCGCCGCCTGGCCCGATCTTTCGCTTAATCGTGCCAGTCGATGGTTTTTACGCGCCTTGCTCACATTAATCATCACCGTTTTCACAGCACTGACTTACTTTGCTGCGATACACCATGACAAGCTTGTCGACAAACTCGACAACTACACGCAGAGTTTTCAACTGCTAGATAGCCTCGCCATTATTTTTGCGATTATCGTGGGTGCCATTTGTCTCGCGTGTGTAGTGCTATGGCGTAAGAGTTTATGGGTCAAATATGGCTCAGCCGTGGCTATTATATGCGTTACTGTGAGTTGGCTCGTGTATCCTCTCGCGGAGCCCTTACGCACTCCCCAAAACGTCATGCTTACCGCGGCTGCCAAAGTAGATGGCGGCGAATTGGCTATTCTCGATCTCAAAGAGCAACACTTGCTTTTTTCGCCTATTCCGTTAACTCACTTTAGCTATTTTACAGGCAATGCTGAACAGTTTCGTAACGCATGGCTATGGATAAACGAAGCACCCAATCGTTATATCATGGCGCCGGATAATATGCATTTTGAGTGTTTTGACCCAGCAGATGGAAAGTCATTAGGTATCGCACATCGCGAGCATTGGCTGCTTTTTAGCGCCAAGGATGCAGCCAAATCATGCCCGGCACCTGCCAAAGTGATTCGCTACCGAAGCCCAGCCAGTGATATTAATGAATAAACAATCTGTTTAAATTTAAGATTTAATTAATATAGTTTTTATAAATTCCGCATAGTGACTAATTTTTTAAGACAACTATGCGGAATTTTTTTATCAATTTAACCGACCGTTCTAGCCGTTCGTTATTGTTGATTTCAGTACCTTTGTACTTGGCTTTATTTATTTTTTTTGAAGGGCTCGGGATAAAATTTGATGTGTCCCAATGGTTTTTCTCAATTTCCGGTCATGCCTGGGCGTTAAAACATAACCTAATTACCGAGTCTGTGCTCCATGATGGGTTTCGTGCACTTAACATCGTAATTGTCGCCGGTATCTTAATTTTTTACCTATCGCAATGGTTCAAACCTCTACGTGTAACCTCGCTTGTCCGCTTATCACAATTTATCGGTGCGCTATTGCTGTCTTTTATTGTCGTGAACCTGATGAAAGGCGTCACAGGGATGCATTGTCCTTGGGATCTCAACATGTTTGGCGGTCGCTTTGACTACCAACCTCTTTGGTTAGCCGCCAGCCAACCCGAGCCCGGTCGCTGCTTTCCAGCAGGACACGCAAGTATCGGATACGCTTGGTTTTCGCTATTTTTTTACCTACGCAAAGACTTCCCTGTTATCGCCCGCAAAGCCCTAGTCGGTTCACTACTCATTGGTTTACTACTTGGTTTTGCGCAGCAGTTGCGCGGCGCACATTTCATTTCAGACGATATCACCACGGCTTTTATCTGCTGGGTTATCAGTGCATTGATATTTATTGGAGATAAGCCTAATGAAAACCGTTAAGTTATCCAGTCGACTTCTGATACTGATCGCTACGCTGTGGTTGACCTTAGCCTACTGCGGTCCCCTTTTATCCTCGCTAAACGATTATCAAACTTCGCTTATCGCACAAATGGGCTTTCTTTTTGTTATCGCCTGTGTATACGCTGTACTGTTTTTAATTGCACGCGCATTTCATTGTCTGAAAGGCGCTATATTCGTGCTATTTACCACCGCCGCGGTGGTCACCTATTGGATGAATCAGTACGGTGTCGTGATTGATCCTGATATGCTGATCAATGCACTCGAAACAGATACTTCTGAAGCCAGCGACCTGATTTCAGTTAAACTCATTTTGTCTGTCTTTCTCTGGGGCGTTGTACCAGCAATAGTTTTGATTTGGATGCCGGTGAAACCGCAACCTTGGGTACGTACGACATTGCTGAGTTTAGGGGCCGGGTGCATCCTTATTGCCGTTGCTATGGGCGTACTGATGACCCAATACAGTGAGTATTCATCACTATTTCGCAATCACCGTGACGTTAAATACCGAGTCATCCCCTTCAATGTCATATCTGCCAGTGTTTCGGTTGCTAAAGCCAAATTATCGACGCCAGAAACCTTCATCGCGCTGGGTCAAGATGCCACCCAGCAACCAGATAATGACAAAACGCCTAAAGTCATGGTTGTCATCGTCGGAGAAACGGCGCGAGCTGATCACTTCAGTTCCAATGGATACCCGCGCCCAACTACTTCGGGTATCGAGCAACTCGCCCAGCAAGGTGAACTTATTAGCTTCACAAATGCAACATCTTGTGGCACCGCGACAGCCATTTCAGTCCCATGTATGTTTAGTTTTTATCAGGCTGAAAACTACGATAACCGTGCACGCTCGACCAGTAATGTATTAGATGTCCTTGATCACGCGGGTATCAATGTATCGTGGATTGAAAATAACTCGGGCTGTAAAAACGTCTGCGACCGAGTGGAAGAAATTACTGCCGAAGATTACTGTGATAGCGATCAGGAATGCTTCGATACACGGATGCTAGAAGTTCTGAAAACCAAGTTAGCCAATGCAAAGCAAGACAGCATTATTGTCTTACATTCAATGGGAAGCCACGGTCCTGCTTATTACAAACGATCGCCTCAAGCTCTTAAAAAATTTCTCCCCGAGTGCACCACCATCGAGCTCAATCAGTGCTCAGTCGACACCATTAAGAATGCTTATGACAATAGCTTGATTGTGACCGATAAACTCGTCACTGGCGCGATTAATACACTTAAAGAGGCTCCGCAATTGGATACAAGCCTCATGTACATTTCCGATCATGGCGAGTCACTCGGAGATAACGGTGTCTATCTGCATGGGCTTCCTAACTGGATGGCTCCCGATGAACAACGCCACGTACCTTGGATTCTATGGCCTGCCAACGCTTGGGCAGACCGTCCTGATGCGGCCGCAACGTACCCTGTTAATCATGACTATTTAGCACATTCACTGCTCGGCTTTTTCAATGTTAAGACTTCGCTTTATCAACCTCAGCTTGACTTGGCGGAGCAACTGGCGCCTTAGTCGATGACTCGGTGCGGAACAATAGTAACAACGGTAGCGAACATAAAGCCATCCACGCCATGGCTTTAAAATCATTCAGATAACCGATGGCGGCGGCTTGCTGAGTTAATTGCTGATTCATTTGAGCCACCGCCATGCCGGGCCCGTTTTCTATCGCGATTCGTATAAACTCTTCTTTTACTGGCGCTCTAAACATCGTCAAAGACTCGCCCAGTACCGCATGGTTCGTTTGTGTCGCACGCGCAGCCAGTGTAACCATGACCGAAATACCAATACTACTGCCGATATTACGCATTAAACTAAACATTGCCGTGGCTTCGGTTCGCAACTGAGGCGCCAGTGTCGAAAACGTCACCGTGCTGAGCGGTACAAATACAAAGCCTAGGCCCAACCCTTGAATAATGCCCGTTCTGACAACATCCATAGGGCTAATAAACAGATTAAATGCGGCCATTTCGAATAGCGAATAGGCAGTCAATGATAGCCCGAGTCCTACTAGCCAGCGCACGTCGACACGATTAATCAGCCTGCCAACCATCAGCATGGCACACATGCTTCCAATACCTCGCGGCGCTAATATCTCGCCCGTGGTAATCACGGGAAAGCCCATCAGGTTTTGTAGAAACGGCGGTAGTAACGCCAGCGTCGCGAGTAGAATAATCCCTACAATGAAAATAAAGATAAGTCCTGTGACAAGATTACGATCTTTAAATAGTGCGGGTTCTATAAACGGATTACGGCTAGTCAGCATATGTGCGATAAACAAATATAAAAACAGAACCGCAACAATGCACTCTACAATAATTTCACTGGAAGCAAACCAGTCCTCGCCCTGACCACGATCAAGCATCAACTGTAAGGCACCTATCGATAACGAGAGTAACGCAAATCCGAACAGATCAAAGCGGCGTTTTTCTGTTTCTGTTTCTTTAACAAAGGCGACAATTCCCGCAAACGCCAATAACCCCACTGGGATATTGATAAAAAATACCCATCGCCAGTTATAATACTCGGTCAGATATCCACCGAGTGTAGGACCCAGAATGGGCCCCACCATAACGCCAACGCCCCAAATAGCCATGGCAGAACCGTGCTTTTCTTTCGGATACGTATCGAGCAAAACAGCCTGCGACAACGGCACCAATCCCGCGCCAAACACGCCTTGTAGTAACCGGAAAAACACCAGTTGTTCTAGTGAAACAGCAACACCACATAAGACCGAGGCGGCTGTGAAGCCAAATACCGACAACAGGAACAATCGCTTCCGGCCGATTTTCGCAGCAAGAAAGCCGGTCATCGGTGTCATCACTGCTGCTGCCACAATATACGACGTTAACACCCAGGCAATTTGCTCTGACGTGGCCGACATGCTGCCTTGCATATGAGGCAACGCCACGTTAGCTATCGTGGTATCGACCGCCTGCATAATGGTTGCAAGCATGATAGAAATAGTGATTAAACCACGGTTCTTAGCGAGCTGCTTTGCATTCATAACAACGTGACCCTTAAGCTGGCTTATCGCTACTTAATGCTTGCATCCAGTGGGCTAGCGGCTGCAAAAACTGAGGTCCCCGCTCGTGCCAGCCTGTATCAATAGAGATTTCCGTACTCATACCAGCTCTCAGTGGTGGCTTACCGCCTGTATCCACGACAGCAATGCGAACCGGAACTCGCTGAACCACTTTGACCCAGTTCCCTGTCGAGTTTTGAGCGGGCAAAAGAGCAAACTCAGAACCGGAAGCCGCAGCAATACTTTTCACCTTACCGTGCCATACGATGTCAGGATAAGCATCGACATGAATGACCACTTTTTGTCCCACTTTGACGTGCGTTAGCTGAGTTTCCTTCAGGTTAGCCTCGATCCATGGCGCCTCAGTCGCGACCACCACCATCGCTGGGTTACGTGGATCGATGTACTGACCTGCAGAGGGGGTTTTACTCGCAAAACCTGACATCGGTGCAACAACATGCGTCTGTTCGAGGTTTCGTTCAGCTTCATCCAGCGCAGCTTTGGCTTGCAGATAACGCGGGTGTTGCTTAACATCGATATTCGGTTGCCCTGCTAAACTTGCCGCGATACGTTTCAGTCCTTGCTCAACCGACTTCACATTTTCCTTCGCAACGCGCCACTGGTGTCGATACTTATCCAAGGTTGATTCTGACACCGAGTCCGACTTTACTAATCGTTTCTGACGCGCAAATTCACGCTCGGCAAATGCTGCATTTGACTGCGCGAGAACCAGTTGCTCTTGCTGTTCTGCGTATTGCGCCTTCAACGTTTCGATTTCAGTAACGACTTGTGCCAACTGAGATTTCGCCTGTGCCACCTTAATCGCATAAGGCGCATCGACGATATCAAACAATAGGTCACCCTGTTTTACGGGTTCGTTTTCCGACACAAAGAGTTGCGCAACGTTACCCGATATCTCAGGTACAATAGACACCTTATCATTTTGCACGTAGGCATTTTCAGTTTCTACAAACCGACCACCGGTGAGGTAGATCCCACCCGTTACCAATACGACAATTAAAGGTACTAGCACCAATAAAATCATCCGTAACTTAACAGCGCCCGACATTCGAATCGGATTGTTATACCGCGTGTTCATAGTAAAGAGCGTCCTTCAGCTTTCGGTTAAATTGTGTTTCATGGATTTCAGTGCATTGAGAATTTCATGGCGGGTCGCCTCAGAGATCCCAGCGAGGGTTTTAGCGCGCGTTTGCGCTCCGAGCTCCCGCAACTGATTCAACACCGGTTCTGCTTGCTCGGTTAAAAACAGCCGCCAAACCCGTCTATCATCCGGATCTGGTTTACGCTCAACCCAACCGCCCTGCTCCAGTCGATCGATATGGCGTGCAATCGTGATCGCTTTGAGCTCAAGTAGCTCAGCTAACCGCGACTGTTGAATACCTTGGCAGCGGACAAGACGTGCCAGAATTGACCACTGAGCGCGCGTTAAACCGAGTGATTTAGCGCGCGCATCGAAGTCCCATTTAGCCATGCGTGCCACGTCCGCAAGCAAGAACATCAACTCTCTGTCAGGGTGTTCCATAACGCCTCCCCAATTAGTAACTAAGGTTATTATAAGTTAGCTTACTATTTTTCTAAACTAAATGAGTTTAATAAATCTTAACTCATTGGCAACTCTTCTAAACATGGCGCAATCCGTATTGCGTCCATACGCGTAATAAAACTCGGTATTTATTGGGAGTAAACTATGCAAACCACAACCACTTACATTGCCCTAATTTCAGCTTTATCGTTCAGTGCTGCAGCACAACAAGCTTCTATTCAAGCGCCTCAATCGGCTACTGCAAATGATTTTATAGAAGTATTCAAACAACTGAGTGGCGAACATCCTGGCGTACGTAAAGGTCACGCCAAAGGTGTTTGCGCACTTGGCTCATTTGAACCCTCCGCAACCGCACAAGCGCGCTTTGATACCCCCTTATTCAGCGATCAAGCGCCGATTACGTTGCGCTTTTCCATGGGCGGAGGTAATCCAAATGCAGATGAGGCGGCAAACGCACCGCGCGGCATGGCAGTGGTGTTTGATTTAAACAACAACAGGCAACACAAAATTGCTGGATTAACCACGCCTATGTTTGCTGGAAAAAATCCAGAACAATTCCTCGGTCTTTTACGTATTAACTACGCTATTGCCCAGGGCGAGGCGACTAAAGAAGATCGTCAAGCCTATCTCGAAGCCAATCCAGAAGCCGCACGTCAGGGAGAATGGTTACAGTCGCATCAACCGGCAGCAGAATACACATCGGCTAACTATTTTGGTATTCACACATTCTATACCACGTTGACTAACGGCGAATTGCAGGCATTTCGATGGACATTAGTGCCTAAGGCAGGCGAAACGCTACTTACAGAGCAAGAGCAGAAAAATTTACCCAAGTCTTTCCTTGCCAAGCGACTCAGTGAGCGCCTCAAGGACGGACCGGTCGAATACGAATGGCACTGGCAACTTGCTGAACAGGGTGATCCAATTAATGACCCGTCACAAGTTTGGCCAAAAGATAGAGAAACCATCAATGTCGGTACACTGAAAATAACCGAGTCCGGTGGAGAATCATGTACACCGATCAATTTTGACCCGAATCAGGTCACTGACGGTATCTCTACCAGTCAAGATCCGGTGCTTCAAATACGCTCGCCCGCCTATGCGATTTCTTATGGCAAACGTTTGCAAGGACAGTAAACTTTTTTAGAGATTAAACATTCGAAATATTGAGTGTTTAATCTCTTAACTTTTTAACAATTTGTTCGATAATACCTCATAGGCATGTCCGCCTCATGGAGGAGTTATGTTTAAATTGTTCAACGATGACGCAAATGATGTCATTGCAGCCATTCACCAATCTCAAGCAGTTATACAATTTGATTTAGACGGTAAAATCGAAACCGCTAACGATAATTTTCTCTCGCTAATGGGCTATTCGCTAAGCGAAATAAAAGGACGCCACCACCGCTTATTTGTGGAGGATAGTGAAGCAGCAAGCCAACGCTATAAATTGTTCTGGCAAAAACTTCGCGAAGGCGAAGTCCAAATGGGTGAGTTTTGCCGCATCACTCAAGCAGGAGAAGAGATTTGGATACATGCCTCTTATACGCCGATTTTTAAACATGGAAGAGTTAAAAAAATAATAAAGTTTGCGTCCGATATAACTGAGAAAGTAGCCCAACGGGCTGAATACCAAGCTCAGATTAAGGCCATAAACCGTGCTCAAGCGGTCATAGAATTCTCACTCGATGGTACTATTTTATCAGCCAATAGTAATTTCCTCACCCTCATGGGTTATAACGCCGATGAAATTATTGGTGAGCATCATCGTATATTTGTTCCTCCCGAACATAGCCGAAGTTCAGAGTACGAAAGTTTTTGGCAGCGTTTAAGAGACGGCAAATATCAAACAGCGGATTACCAACGGGTAACAAAAGATGGTTCACGAATTTGGATCCATGCAACCTACAATCCAATTCCTAGATTCAACTAATAACTGCAACACTCGCTCTTAGCGTGTTGCAATTGCTCTT
>ERZ1673960.11-NODE-11-length-138838-cov-26.708949_pt1 | contig 138838 bp, 142 predicted proteins | sample MGYA00580190_ERZ1673960 | MGnify/ENA primary metagenome ERZ1673960 (study PRJEB41334, sample SAMN05608106) | rock metagenome | biome: terrestrial subsurface; feature: shale formation; material: shale | place: USA: Pennsylvania ...
AGGCTGAGCCGTCAGATTTACAGTCTGATCCCTTTGACCGCTCGGGAACCCCTCCATCAGAAGAGCGCGTATGATAGCAACCTGAACTCTGTTGTAAAGGGTAAACTAAAAAAACTCATTGTTTCTCGTACTTTGCCGATATGACTGATATGTCAGTCAGCGGAGTTAGCAATGCAAGTGGTACGAGAACCACAATTGGATTCCTTTGTTAAAACAGCAGAGTCGTTTGCCAACGAAGCAATCAATGACGGTTTTGCCGCGACTTTTGCTTACTGGGTATCGGCGCTGAGTGATAGGCCTGCCGTTGAAGGGATGACACCACCCGAGCCAAACTGGCAACGAAGGATTGGTGCTGCACGACCACGCCCACTGGATGCTGGCGGTCATTATAAATTGCCGGCTGGCGTTTATAACGATGCTTCTGAGCTGACCCAGCAGCGCCTTGTTGATGCCTTGAATCCGCAACCTCTTGTCTTAGACGCGTCGCCCAATCGTCTGCCATTGGAACTCATTGCAAACTTGGATTGGCAAACGAGACAGCGTCGTCAACGTAGCAAGCTCGTCAAGCAACAGCCGCAGCGACGCTCCAACCCATCTCGTTTGTACGATGTTTTGCAGTCAATGGGTATAGAAGATCAGCAACCTCTCATGTAAGCTGACATCTTTCCAGTTGTCAGTACAAGAATGGGCATGAAAATTCATCCACAAGATGCAGAGCGTATTGAGCAATTTGTTGAGCATTTATGGCTTGCTCACGGTGTGAGTGAGAATACGCAAGCAGCTTACCGCAGTGACTTAAAGAAGTTTTGCGAGTTTTTGGCACAACACAGGTTGGGTCTTCATCAGGTAACATCTACGGTCGTGCAAGATTATTTGTTTTGGCGTCGCTCTCAGGGTCTGTCACCGCGGAGTACATCACGATTTTTGAGTGCTATGAAAAAGCTGACGCCATACGCCCTAAAGTCAGGCTGGTTTGTCACCGATCCGATCGCTAAGCTTAAACGTCCTAAAATGAGCCCCGCAGTACCTCACTCACTGACTGAATCCGATGTGTTGTCCCTATTAGATGCACCTGATGTCGATACGCCCATTGGTTTGCGCGATAGAGCGATGCTCGAAGTATTGTACGCAACCGGTTTGCGAGTAACGGAATTGGTCCGGTTACAATATGACCAAGTCTCATTGGCACAAGGCTTGGTGCGCGTTGTCGGTAAAGGTGATAAAGAACGGTTAGTGCCGTTGGGTGAGGAAGCTATCGAATGGCTATCGCGGTATATGAAGTCGGGTCGTCCAGTCCTCAGCGAGCGTCAGTCGGGTTGGGTGTTTATTACTCAGCGAGGGACGTTGTTAACGCGGCAAGCTTTTTGGTATCGGATCCGAACCTATGCCGAACAGGCCCAGATCAATAGCCATTTGTCGCCTCATACACTGCGTCATGCGTTTGCTACTCACTTGCTTAATCATGGCGCTGACTTGAGGGTACTGCAAATGTTGCTAGGGCATAGCGATCTGTCAACAACACAAATTTATACACAAGTAGCAAAAGAGCGCTTGCAGCAAATGCATGCAACGTTCCATCCACGAGGATAATCGAGGTCAATATGAAGTTGTTTCCTAGTCTTAGCGCCGTTGCGGTGTCGTTCTTGTTTTTGTCAGTCAATGCGCTGGCTGAGCAACAGCCAGACGTGAGTAAATTGGAACGTTTGGGTGTCGAGATCTCAACTATAAAGCCAGCGGGCATTGATGGTCTGTATGAGCTGTCCACTAATCAGGGAATCGTTTATATGACCGCTGATGGTGAACACTTGCTAGTCGGTAACCTGTATCAGTTGGGTGAGGGCGCACCTTTGAATGAAACTGAGCAGGCATTAAAGGCATTGCGAAAAGAAAAAGTGGCTGAACACCAAGATGAAATGATTGTTTATCCATCATCTAAGCAACAGTATGCCATTACTATTTTTACCGATACAACCTGTGGCTATTGTCGGAAATTGCATCACAACTTGGGAAGTTATCTTGATAAAGGCATTACTATTCAGTATTTGGCATTTCCGCGGGGTGGCCTAGCTTCGAAGGGCGGACGGGAATTACAGCAAGCTTGGTGTGCAAAAGATAGCGCCAAAGCGTTGTCATCACTATTCAATGATCAAGCGATCCGCGCCACTACCTTATGCGATAATCCCGTCGCTGAACACTACCAGCTAGGACAAATGCTGGGTGTAACAGGAACGCCCGCCGTAGTTTTACCGAGCGGTCGTATGTTGCCCGGAATGCGAACAGCAGATGCAATCATTGATGAAATTAAAGCTGATAACGAGTTATGACGTTCAAAGTAGTTAAGCGTTATCCGGATCACTTCGCCGAACAGCTACCAGCGGACTGGCCTGCGACCATTCGACAAATTTTAGCGCATCGAGGGGTTACTCGACCCGAACAACTCGATCTTCGTTTGCAGGGTATGGCGCATTTTTCTCAGTTGCGAGGTATTGATGCGGCATGTGAAGCGATGCTCGAGGCACGTGAACACAATGAAGCGATTGTCATCTGTGGTGACTTTGACGCGGATGGTGCAACCAGTACCGCATTATTGATGTCCGCTCTACCGCAGTTAGGTTTCACCAAAGTCACTTATCGCGTGCCGAACCGAATGACTGAGGGGTATGGCCTTTCAGCAGCGATTGTTGAGCAGCTAGCGGAGCAACAGGTGGGGCTGATACTCACGGTCGATAATGGTATTGCCGCACATGATGCGGCAATACGCGCCGCCGAATTAGGAATCAAGTTAGTCATTACCGATCATCATTTAGCCCCTGCGTCATTACCGCCAGCGGCTGCGATAGTCAATCCTAATCAACCCGGCTGTGAGTTTCCGAGCAAAGCGTTAGCCGGTGTCGGCGTTGCATTTTATCTATTGGCGGCATTACGCGCACGATTGCGCGAAACGGGTGAGCAGACACCCAATTTAGCAGACTTTCTTGACTTGGTGGCCTTAGGTACCGTTGCCGACGTGGTGCCGCTCGATAAAAACAACCGCATTTTGGTTCAGCAAGGCCTCAATCGTATTAAAGCAGGTCAGTGTCGCGCCGGCATACGCGCATTAATTGAGCAAAGTGGTCGCGATATTGCAAAGTTACAAGCGAGTGACTTGGGATTTGCCATAGGGCCTCGTATAAATGCCGCGGGGCGCCTTGATGATATCAGCCTGGGTATCGAATGTTTGCTGGCGTCGTCTGAGCGCGCGCAACAGCTTGCTCAAACATTATGTGACTTGAATAAACAGCGACGGGAAATTGAGGCGGACATGAAAGCTGAGGCTGAGTCCATTGTGAGTCAGCTTCAGCTCGATAATCAAGGTCAGCTGCCGAATGTCATTGTGCTCTATAACGAACAATGGCATAGCGGGGTAATTGGTATCGTCGCAGGGCGTGTAAAGGAGCGAACCCATCGTCCGGTAATCGTGTTTGCTAAAGAAAGTGATACTCATTTAAAAGGCTCCGCGCGCTCAATTGATGGTGTACATATTCGCGACCTGCTTGAGCGTGTGGACACTCAATATCCCGATGTAATTGAACGTTTTGGCGGTCATGCGATGGCCGCTGGACTGTCTTTAGCCGAAGCACAACTAAACACCTTTCAAAGCGCAGTGTCGCAAGCGGCAGCTGATTGGCTGACTGATGAGGTTGTACAACCCGTTATCTGGTCCGATGGTCAGTTATCCGATGAGCAATTAACGGTTGAATTTATTCAGCAACTCGAACGTTTTGGACCTTGGGGACAAAAGTTTCCAGAACCTATTTTTGATGGCGAGTTTCGGATACTGCAGCAGTGTATTGTGGGGGAAAAGCATCTCAAGCTCGTCGTTCAAAGCCCCGAAGGCGGTATTTTCGATGCCATATCGTTTTATTGCGATATTGAGCAGTGGCCCAATCATCAGTGTCAGTGGGTCGAACTTGTCTATAAACCACAACTGAATCATTTTCGCGGACGTACTTCAGTGCAGTTGTTGGTGGAGCAACTGCGCGCTTTGCGGTAAAATACCCGTTTATGCCAATTAAACAACTAAGGGTCATGTGATGTTTGAGACAAACGCCACTTACAACGCCATTAAAGAGATGCGCTCACGTAGTGAGGCACTTAGGGGGTATCTTTGACTACGCTCATAAAAAGGAGCGTTTAGAAGAAGTTACCCGAGAACTTGAACAACCTGAAGTGTGGGATGATCCGCCCAAAGCCCAAAGTTTGGGTAAAGAGCGCGCTGCACTTGAGCAAGTGATTGAAACACTCGATAACTTAGAACAAGGGTTAGAGGATATCGAGGGTTTAGTCGACTTAGCTGTGGAAGCAGAGGATGAAACCACCTTTGATGAGGCTGAACAAGAGTTAAAAGAGTTATTGACTCAGCTAGAGGCGCTCGAATTTCGTCGCATGTTTTCACGCGACAATGACTCATCAGATTGCTACGTGGATATTCAGTCAGGCTCTGGGGGGACGGAAGCCCAAGACTGGGCAAACATGCTATTACGCATGTATTTGCGCTGGGCTGAAGCGCATGAATTCAAAACAGAAATTACCGAGCTTTCTGAAGGTGAGGTTGCGGGTATTAAATCGGCGACAGTGCGTATTGCAGGCGAATATGCTTACGGTTGGTTGCGTACCGAAACAGGCGTACACCGCTTAGTGCGTAAATCGCCCTTTGATTCCGGCAACCGACGCCACACATCATTTGCATCGGTATTCATTTATCCTGAAGTCGACGATGATATTGAAATAGAAATTAATCCGTCAGATTTACGCATTGATACCTACCGCGCTTCTGGTGCGGGTGGACAGCACGTTAACCGGACGGATTCCGCGGTGCGAATAACCCATGAACCCACAGGGATTGTGGTGCAATGTCAAAGCGATCGCTCGCAACATAAAAATAAAGACTCTGCGATGAAGCAATTAAAAGCGAAATTGTATGAGTTAGAGATTCAAAAGCAGAACGAAGATAAGCAGGCGCTGGAAGATTCAAAAGCGGATATCGGCTGGGGCAGTCAAATTCGTTCGTATGTGCTCGATGATGCGCGCATCAAAGATTTGCGTACCGGCATCGAGAACAGAAACACACAGGCGGTGTTAGATGGTGCGCTCGATCCATTTATCGAGGCCAGCTTAAAAAGCGGTCTGTAGCCAAGTTAAGTCGCGATAGAAACGTATTCGAAGAGGAAGCAAGATTATGACAGATAAGTCGCAAACGCCAGAAGTTGATGTAAACGAACAAATCGCGCAACGAAAAGCGAAGTTAGCGGCGTTACGCGAGAAGGGCGTTGCCTTTCCAAATGACTTTCGCCGTGATTCACTGGCAAAGGATCTTCACGCTGAGTATGACGAGGCGGACAAAGAGTCGCTTGAGCAACAGGGCGTTCGCGTTAAAGTCGCGGGTCGAATGATGACCCGTCGTATCATGGGTAAAGCGAGTTTTGCGACGATTCAAGATATGTCGGGAAAAATTCAGCTATACGTAGCCCGTGATAACTTGCCAGAGGGTTTTTATAACAGCGAATTCAAAAAGTGGGACTTAGGCGACATCATTGGCGCCAGTGGCGTATTGTTCAAAACCGGGACAGGCGAACTGAGTGTGTTAGTCGACGACGTGCGTTTATTGACCAAGGCGCTGCGTCCTCTGCCAGATAAGTTTCACGGTTTGGCGGATCAAGAAACACGTTATCGTCAACGTTACCTTGACTTGATTACCAATGAGGAGTCTCGTAACACGTTTTTAGTGCGTTCGCGCGTTATTGATTACATTCGTCGCTACCTTAACGAACATCAATTCCTGGAAGTTGAGACGCCAATGATGCAAACCATTCCAGGCGGAGCTGCTGCGCGTCCATTTTCAACTCATCATAACGCGTTAGATATGGAGCTATTCCTAAGAATCGCTCCAGAGCTTTACCTCAAACGTCTCGTCGTCGGTGGTTTCGAAAAAGTATTTGAAATAAACCGCAACTTCCGTAATGAGGGATTATCGACTCGTCACAACCCTGAGTTCACCATGTTGGAGTTTTACTGGGGCTACGCAGATTATTTCGATTTGATGGATATGACGGAAGATATGCTACGGGGTATCGCTCAAGATGTATTGGGTTCAACCACATTTGAAAGTGGTGGCGTGACTTATGACTTCGGCCAGCGCTTCGAGCGCATGACGGTGTTAGAGGCGATTATTAAATATATGCCTGAAGTTACCGAGGAGCAGCTCAACGACCGCGAACAGGCGACCGCTATCGCAGAGCAAGTCGGTGTGGATGTCAATTCGGCTTGGGGTCTAGGAAAGATCCAGATTGAGATTTTCGAAACCGTTGCTGAACATCGTTTGATTCAGCCTACATTCATCACGGCGTATCCAGCAGAGGTGTCACCTTTGGCACGTCGTAATGACGAGAATCCATTTGTGACCGATCGCTTTGAGTTTTTTGCGGGTGGACGCGAGTTGGCCAATGGCTTCTCGGAGCTGAATGATGCAGAAGACCAAGCGCAACGCTTCCGCGATCAAGTGGAAGCTAAAGAGGCGGGCGATGATGAAGCGATGTTCTATGATGAAGACTATGTCACAGCGCTTGAACACGGCATGCCGCCAACCGCGGGTGAGGGTATCGGTATTGACCGTTTGGTGATGTTGTTGACAGATTCATCGACCATCCGAGACGTACTCTTATTCCCTCATATGCGTCCTAAAGCAGATTAAGTCCAAAATAATCTAACAGCCACCCTTGCCGGGTGGCTTTTTTTTGGTCTACCATTTAATAAATTAGAAAAAAGAGACAAGGAAACGTTCTTTACTATTCAATTTTATTAAACATTATGCTTTGGAGATTGAATGTACCACTTAGAGTTTGACACACCGCTTGGGCACATGGTGGCTATGGCGAATGAGGCACATCTGACGGGTCTTTATTATAAAGATCAAAAAAATGTGCCAGACTTAAGCCATTCGGTTGTCAACCATAAGCATCCTGTGTTGGTGCAAACACAAGCGCAACTTGAAGAGTACTTTGCTGGCGCGCGTCAGAAATTTAGCCTGCCTTTACGAGTAAAAACGACAGAATTTCAACAGCAAGTGCTTTCGACACTTACACAAATAAAACCAGGCGACACATTATCGTATCAGTGTATTGCTGAGCGTATTGGACGACCTAAAAGCGTACGCGCTGTTGCTAATGCGGTTGCGAGAAATCCATTTATTATCGTCATTCCCTGTCACCGTGTGATAGGCATAAAAGGTGAACTAAAAGGTTTTTCGGCGGGGGGGCATCGAAAGCGAGCACTCATTAATCGAGAGCAAAAATTAAGGGGCGAATAGTCGCCCCCCAATTCATTAACCGTTAATCACTGAGTGATTAGTGGTCTTCACCATCTGCGTGAACGTGACCGTGTTCAAGCTCTTGCTCAGTTGCGTCACGTACTTCGACAACTTCAACGTCAAAGTTTAAGTTTACACCTGCTAATGGGTGGTTACCATCGACAGTCACTTCGTCGTCATTAACTTCGACGATGATGACTGATTGGTCGCCTTGGTCGGTGCTTGCACGGAACTGCATACCGGGTTGAACATCGTTTTCGCCAAACAAGTTACGTGGAACTGTTTGGATCAAACCTTCGTGACGTTCGCCGTATGCTTCTTCAGGACCGATTTCGGCGGTAAATTTCTCGCCGACTTCTTTACCTTCCAATGCATTTTCTAAACCAGGGATCAGCATGCCTCGGCCATGGATAAAGCTCAGTGGATTGCCTTCCTTAGACTGATCCAATGTTTGACCTTCAGCTGTCTTAACAGTGTAATGGATGGCGACCACTTTATTCGGGGCAATTGCTTCGCTCATAATAGTTAACCTAATTGATACGGCAGTGTGTGTATTTCCAAGAGACCATCGTCGTCACCTTGCAAACGGAGTGGGGTATCGATCTCAATATCGATCGGTAATACCACTAAACCATCTACTTGGGTGTCGGTACGATTCACTGCCATAATTATCGTACCTCCTCGACGCCAATTTTCGCCCACTTTCCGCTCAACCTGCGCGCCCACCTCAAAGGGGACGTGTGCAGTACCACTTACACGAAATAGTGCGCGTTTTTGTTTACCCAAGTAACGCATTCGGGCAACAGTCTCTTGGCCGATATAACAACCTTTCTTAAAATCAATTCCGTCCCAGGCTTGTACATTCAACATCTGGGGTACGAATTGTTGCGTAAGTTCACTTATAAGTTGAGGACGCACTCGCTCTATTTCAAGGGCATCCCATAACTTTTCGTCAGAATTTGATTCGATTTCTGACTTATATACTAGCACGAACTGATTTGGCTCGCTTCCAACCTTAAGTTTTGCAATAAGATCGGCCTCATTGGGAAGTTCAAATGTCTCGCTTGAACCCACTAAACCGATCAAATTGAGGTCTGACGATTTATCTTCAAAAGTGACTTTATTAAACACGCCATACTTTTCAAACTGTGCCAATGAGGGTGCGATAGCTGAATGTTTTAATATCAGCCAAAACTCATTATCGCTGTGGCAGTAGAGCCAGAATACGCTCAACGTTTTGCCGGTCGGTTCACAGTGGGCCGAATAACACAGATCACCCGGTTTGAGTGCATTAACGTTAGCCGTCAGTTGTCCCTGCAAAAAGCTGCGCGCATCGTCTCCAGTTACCGAAAGGAGTCCATAGCTCGCTAACGGACACAGTAACGTTTGGTCAGTAGAAGTGAGTTCTGACATGACTTTGCTCATTTAAAAGGCTCCTTTCATTGCCATGTCATGCTAATATGAGGCTATTGAAATTGAATTCAAGGTTGGGAGTAAAAATGTTCACACTAAAACAATCTGAGGAAGCATTAAAAGACAAACGACGGCTTAAATGGGCTTGTCGTCGCGGAATGCTCGAGTTGGATGTGTTGTTTGAACCCTTTGTCGATGAAGCGTATGACCACTTAAGCGAGGAAGACAAAGCGATTTTCCGCCGCCTTGTAACGTGTGACGACCCAGACTTGTTCGCTTGGTTTATGGGTCATAAAAAATGTCCTGATGCTGAACTTCAGCACATGGTCGACCTGATGTTGGCGCGCGTAAAAGTTTAACGGTTATGCTTCATCTGCAGTCTGAAAACAGGCTGCTTTCGGTCAGCGAAGATAGCTTACAATGGTGGGTCGATGGTCAGTTGTGGGCGGGCAAATGTAGATGGCGGTTTGTTTTAAATCGCTGGCTACTTATTCAGTTACGTCCTCATACGAACGTTGGCAAAAGGCGACGTCTTTATTTTTGTATCCATCGTCGCCGGATAACGCCGGCGCTGTGGTGTCAGCTCCGGCGTTGTTTGAATTGCCAGCTATAGGTGTTGCGGTAATAGTCGAGTTGGCTTAGCGTGAGGATCAAGATCGGGGTAGTCTAAGGTATAGTGAAGCCCACGACTCTCTTTACGTTGAAGTGCGCTGTGCACGATGAGTTCGGCTACTTGAACTAAGTTTCGCAACTCTAACAGATTATTACTGACCTTAAAGTTACTGTAATAATCGTGTATTTCTTGCTGTAGCAGCTGTATCCGATGCAGGGCGCGTTCTAGTCGCTTAGTGGTCCTGACGATGCCAACATAGTCCCACATAAACAAACGTAATTCGTGCCAATTGTGTTGTATCACCACCTCCTCATCGGAGTCACTGACTTGACTCTCGTCCCAAGCCGGCAGCCGATCAATGATAGGTGCTTCATGACTTTGTTCGAGAATATGTCGCGCAGCAGCACGGGCAAAAACTAAACACTCTAATAGTGAGTTGCTCGCCATTCGATTTGCGCCATGTAGTCCTGTGTAGGCGACTTCACCTACTGCGTACAGTCGAGGGAGGTCGGTTTGCGCATTGAGGTTAGTCGTAATACCACCACAGGTGTAATGAGCAGCCGGCACGACCGGGATGGGCTGCTTACTCATATCGATGCCAAGAGAAAGACACTTGTCGAAGATCGTTGGAAAATGTTGACGCAAAAACGCTTCGCTTTTGTGCGAGATATCCAGGTACATGCAGTCAGCACCTAAACGTTTCATCTCATAATCGATAGCTCGAGCAACCACATCACGCGGTGCTAATTCGGCACTTTCGTGAAAGCTATCCATAAATCGACTGCCGTCAGGGCGTCGCAACACGGCGCCTTCGCCACGTAACGCTTCGGTTAATAAAAAGCTTTGCGCGTTCGGATGATAAAGACAGGTCGGATGGAATTGATTGAACTCCATGTTAGTTACACTGCACCCTGCACGCCATGCCATGGCAATGCCATCACCACTGGCGATATCAGGGTTACTGGTGTATTGATACACCTTGCTTGAACCGCCTGTAGCAAGCACTACAAACCGCGCGGCGGCGGTCTCAACACGCTCAAGCTTACGATTCCATAAGTAAGCCCCATAACAACCCAGCTCACGCTGTAAGCGCCGACCCGTTATCAAATCGACGGCGTTAAATCGTTCTAATACCTTGATGTTGGGATGTGCCAATACCTTGCCTTGCAACGTTGTCTGAACGGCTTTGCCGGTGGCATCGGCGGCATGCAGTATACGTCGATGGCTATGACCACCCTCTTGGTTAAGATGATAGGTCGGCGCATCTGCTTTAGATTCGACCTGATCAAACCCCACGCCCTCATCGATCAGCCATTGTAAGGCTTCTCGCGCATGACGTGTGGTAAACTCAACGGTTTCGCGCTCACATAAACCAGCGCCGGCAATGAGGGTATCTTCGACATGGCTTTCGATGCTATCGGATTCATCGAACACTGCCGCGATTCCTCCTTGAGCGTAGTAAGTAGAGCCCTCGGTCAGTGGTCCTTTACTAACAATAATCACTGAATGGTGGTCTGCTAACTGCAAAGCGGTGGTTAAACCGGCGGCGCCTGAACCAATGACAAGAACATCTGATTGATAATTTGCTGCAGGTTCCATAAAGTACTCATTAAGGATTTTGCTCGATTTTACGCAAACTGAAAATTTTTGCGAACTTTTTACGAGCACGGCGGTCAGACCTAACGAGTACATGAGCCGCCAGTGCTATGTAGTGATTAGCAAGGGAGACAAGGCTCGGATGAGCGAACAAATGACGGACCAACAGCTGGTCGAACGTGTACAAAAAGGTGATAACCGCGCATTCGACTTGTTGGTAAAAAAATACCAACATAAAGTCATGAGCTTGATCTCTCGTTATGTGAAACAACAAGGCGATGTAGCTGACGTGGCGCAAGAAGCGTTTATAAAGGCCTATCGTGCACTACCTAAATTTAGAGGTGAGAGCGCATTTTACACGTGGCTTTATAGAATCGCGGTGAACACGGCGAAAAATCATTTGGTTTCACAAGGGCGCAAGCCGCCTGCATCGGATGTTGATGCAGAAGATGCTGAGTATTATGAAGGAAGCGGAGCACTAAAGGATGCCGGGAGTCCTGAGCATCAGTTATTAACGGATGAAATTCAAACCGTTGTGTTGCGTGCTATAGATGAATTACCAGAAGACCTTAAGCGGGCTATCACTTTACGAGAGATTGAAGGCTTAGGGTACGAGGAAATCGCTGTCGAAATGGACTGCCCGATAGGTACCGTACGCTCGCGTATCTTCAGGGCGCGAGAGGCCATTGACAGCCAATTAAGACCGTTGCTAGAACGGTAATTGATAGAGGAATCTTTATGTCTAAAGCCCATTTGTCCAACGACAATTCGGAGTCAGCAATGGACCGCCATGAGTCATGGTCGTCATTGTTTGATAGCGAGCTTGATGTGCTTGATCAAGCTGACTTTGATGCGCAGTTGGAAGATGCAGAGCAAAGCGATAGATGGTATCGGTACGGTGTAATTAGGAGCGCCATGAAAGGCGAGCTTAATCACAACGGTCCGTTGGATATCAGTGCTGCCGTAGCAGCAGAAGTCGATGCAATGCCATCTGCTAATAATGCGGTAGACTCCGACAACGTGGTGCAAGCGCACACTTCGTCGCGTTCGGCGGCAGCGCGCAAAGCTGCATTGCGCTGGTTTAATCCGTTAGCGAAAGTTGCGGTAGCCGCGGGTGTGGCAGCGGTCGCGCTAGTAACGGTACAAACGTATCAAGCGCCGATGGATGCGTCGGGTGGTCAACAACCATCGATTCTGACTAATCCGATGGGAGCACGAGAGCCGGTCAGCTTCAGTCCAAATGCTGCACCGTCTGCTTCAGCGCAAAAGGCGATCGAACAGTCTATGCGTCGGCAAGCGCAATCTTATATGATTGATCATCAACAACAGTTGATGATGTTGAGTAGTGAAGCGGCTAACAATGAAGAGACTACTGAGACAAACAATCAACAGGACCCGCAATCTCCGCAGTAATTGAGGAATGGATATGAAACCGGGTGTTTGGCTTGTATCGTTGACGCTGGTGTTGCTTTCAGCTTCGCCAGCGTTTGCACAACAAGAGGCAGAACAAGTCGCACAAAGCGATGGCGAGCGTTGGTACGACTTTATGTCGACAGCGCTTAATGAACAAAACTTTGAAGCCTCTTTGGTTTACGTGCTAGGCGAGCGTATCGAACCTTATCATTGGCTACACGCCGTTGAGCCGAATGGTGAACAGTTGGAGCTGATCGTACAAATGAACGGCCCTGGCTTTAGGGCGCTGCGTATTGGCGATAAGGTTTCTCATTTTCATCCAGCAGCGAGAGATTACTCATTACGCGCTAATTCAATTAATCACCTGATCCCACCTGCCTTTAGCGAAAAGTTTGAAAAAATTCAGAGTTATTATCGCGTAGTTGCTGTGGGGGGCGCACGTGTACTCGACAGAAAAGCGCAACACATTCGACTGATCAGCAAACATGATAATCGCTTTGGCTTCTCGGTCTGGGTGGATCGCGACTCAGGCATGCCGCTTAAAGTGATGATGATCAACGAAGACGGTATTCCCGTCGAGCAGGTACAGATGACAAGCTTAGCTTTACGACAGGATCCTAGCCCTCTGCTTGAGGAGTTGAAGCGGTTGTCGATGCCTCCTTTGATTCAAGTAACGAAAAATAGCCAACAAATGCAGCGCAGTCTTCGACCATTATGGCACCCAGAGGGATTTAAGCTTGTCGAGCAGAAACATCATCAACTCGCTGTTGATAATACCCCTGTCGATCATTATCTGTTCACCGATGGGCTGACAGAGTATTCGGTTTATATTGCGCCTCGCGATGCCGAGCAAACAGGTGCTATGAGCGTTGTCGGAAGCCAAAACCTCTATACTGAGCCACGCAATGATGTGATAATTACGGTCGTGGGGCAAATACCCATTCAAACAGCAAAACGCATTGTTGCAGAGGTGCAATAAGTAATGAAAGAACTGGCGCAAGTGGTTGCGGTTGATGGTGAAAAAGTAACAGTCTCGACGCAGCTAAAGAGTGCGTGTTCGGGGTGCGAACAGAATACAACGTGTGGTGCAGGTATTTTGAGTAAAGTGTTCTCCGATCGACACTCAACATTTGTTGTAAAAACTCAGTCTCCAGTGACGGTAGGTGAATACGTCGAGTTGTCGATTCCTGAACAACAAGTGACTCGTTTCGCGTTGTTACTTTACGGATTGCCCGTTCTCACCTTATTGTTGCTTGCCAGCGTGTTAACATCCTTCACCTCGATCTCTGAGGGCTACACGATTCTGCTCTCATTTGCAGGTTTTGCTTTGAGCTTTTTAGCTTTACGTTTGTGGTTCCGCCTTCGTGATGTGCGCGTAAATCAGTTGCTCGTCGTGAGCACACCCGCGCAGCCTAGCCTGTGAAAACCGATAAATATCTTTAGTCTTGCCGCTAACATCGGTATGATCAGGCGAGTTTTGAATTCGCTTCGAGCCACAGTAGCTCGCTGATTTTTGTAGAGGTGTATCAATGCCGGACAAGGCGTTTAAGCAAAGTAATATCAGAAACTTTTCTATTATTGCGCATATTGACCATGGTAAGTCGACATTATCCGATCGACTCATACAACACTGTGGTGGTCTAACTGATCGCGAAATGGCGGAACAAGTACTTGACTCGATGGACTTGGAACGTGAGCGTGGTATTACGATTAAAGCGCAAAGTGTTACTTTGCATTACACGGCAAAAGATGGTGAGACCTATCAATTAAACTTCATTGATACGCCAGGGCACGTCGACTTTTCTTATGAAGTGTCACGTTCGTTGGCCGGGTGTGAGGGTGCGTTGTTGGTGGTTGACGCGGCGCAAGGTGTAGAGGCGCAAACATTGGCGAACTGCTATACCGCTATTGATATGGACCTCGAAGTGGTTCCTGTACTCAACAAAATCGACTTGCCACAGGCCGATGCAATGGGTGTAGCGCAAGAGATTGAGGATATCGTGGGCATCGAAGCCGTCGATGCGGTGCAATGTTCGGCCAAAACCGGTATTGGCATTGAAGAAGTGCTAGAGCGCATTGTTAAACAAATTCCTCCTCCCCAAGGCAATGAAGATGAAGCGCTACAGGCTCTGATTATCGACTCGTGGTTTGATAACTATCAAGGCGTTGTCTCATTGGTGCGTGTTAAAAACGGTACTCTGCGTGCTGGCGATAAGATGACCGTCATGTCGACGGGGCAGTCGCATCAGATTGATAAAGTTGGCTTTTTTAATCCTAAGCCGCACGAAACAGGAGTGCTTCATACCGGTGAGGTTGGATTCGTGATTGCGGGTATTAAAGATATTCTGGGCGCGCCTGTTGGAGATACCTTGACCACCACGCGTAACCCAGCTAAATCACCGGTTCCGGGCTTTAAAAAAGTGAAACCACAGGTTTATGCTGGAATGTTCCCAATCAGCTCCGATGATTATGAAGCCTTCCGCGATGCACTGGGTAAGTTATCGTTAAATGACGCGTCGTTATTCTACGAGCCAGAGAACTCCGCCGCGTTAGGATTTGGCTTTCGCTGTGGTTTCTTGGGTATGTTGCATATGGAAATTATCCAAGAACGACTCGAACGTGAATACGATATCGATTTGATTACGACCGCACCGACTGTTGTTTACGAAGTAGAAACCAAGTCGGGTGATATTGTAAAAGTCGACAACCCGGTCAACTTACCGCCCGTTAATGATATCGAGACGATTTTTGAGCCGATTGTCGAAGCCAATATTTTAGTGCCGCAGGAGTTTGTCGGTAACGTCATTACTTTATGCGTTGAAAAGCGTGGTTTGCAAACGGCGATGAATTATCATGGCAAGCAGGTCGCCGTGACCTACGAAATGCCGATGGCAGAAGTGGTGATGGACTTTTTCGATCGCCTCAAGTCGACCAGCCGTGGTTATGCGTCATTGGATTATCACTTCAAGAAGTTCCAAGCAGCGGATATGGTGCGTGTCGATATTCTGATTAACGGTGACCGTGTCGATGCGTTGGCGTTGATAGTACATCGTGATCATGCTGAATCACGGGGCCGTTTGCTAGTGGATAAAATGCGTGAATTGATTCCGCGTCAGCAGTTTGATATCGCCATCCAAGCTACGATCGGGACTCATGTTATTGCACGTTCGACGGTTAAACAGTTGCGTAAGAACGTAACTGCAAAATGCTATGGCGGTGATATTAGCCGTAAGAAAAAATTATTACAGAAACAAAAAGAAGGCAAAAAGCGCATGAAGAACCTCGGCAACGTAGAAGTGCCGCAGGAAGCGTTTTTAGCCGTTTTAAAAGTAGGCAAGTAGCGCTAAAGAGAAAACAAAAAGGGAAACAGGCTGATGGCCAACTATTTTTCGATTATCCTAACCGTGGTGACGTTAATTGCCGGTGCTTTGTGGTTATTTGATGCACTGGTGTTGAAGAAGAAGCGGGCGGCAGGGGAGCCGCAGAATTCGGTAACTGAGTTTGGCCAGTCGGTCTTTCCTATTCTCGCGATCATTTTAGTGGTGCGTACGTTTTTGTATGAACCATTCCAAATACCCTCCGGCTCGATGATGCCCACCTTGTTGAAAGGTGACTTCATTCTGGTAGAGAAATACGCCTATGGCTTGCATGACCCCTTATTTCAAAAGGAAATCGTCGAAACGGGTAAACCCGAACGCGGCGATATTGCGGTGTTCAAATATCCTCTTGAACCGAGTATTGATTATATAAAGCGTATTATTGGCCTGCCCGGCGATCGCATTATTTATCGTGATAAAAGCCTCTATATTGAGCCGAAGTGCAAAGGCGACGAAAACTGCAACGCCATTCGTGTAGAAAATGTTATGGTTGATGATGCGCCCGTGTATTATTCTGGAGGGAGCGCGTTAACAACGTATGAGGCACATATGGGATCGGTGACGCACCAGATCTTGTTGGATTCACGCGTGAGTCCGCGGGTGCCTTATTACTTTAAGCAAGCAGGTACACAGCCTACTGAGTTCGTGGTGCCAGAGGGGCATTACTTTGCTATGGGCGACAATCGAGATAACTCTGAGGACAGTCGCTATTGGGGCTTTGTGCCCGAAGAGAACTTAGTAGGTAAAGCGGTATTTATGTGGATGAGTTTTGAAATGGATCGCAGCAGCGAGAGTATTTTGCCGCAATGGGTGCCCACAGGAATAAGGTTTGAGCGTTTAGGGAGTATTGAGTGAGTTTACCAAAACCACCGTTAACTCAGTTAGAACAAATAATTGGCTACCGATTTGAGCGTCAAAGTCTATTAAAGCAGGCGCTAACACACCGTAGCGCCCATGCAAATCATAACGAGCGGCTTGAATTTTTAGGCGACTCGATCCTTGGCGTGGTTATCGCCGAGGCGTTATTTAGTCGGTTTCCGAAAGTCGCAGAAGGCGACTTGAGTCGTATGCGTGCCGCTATTGTTTGTGGGCGGTCGCTCGCGCGATTGGGTAAGAAAAAGGGCTTAGGCGACTATTTGTCGCTTGGTCAAGGCGAGTTAAAAAGTGGTGGCTATCGGCGTGAGTCGATTTTAGCTGATGCGATGGAAGCCATTATTGGCGCGATTTTTCTTGATAGCGATATGGATACGGTCAAGCAAGTGGTGTTGGGATGGTTTGAGGAACAATTAGAAACTATCAAGCCAGGTGCCAGCCAAAAAGATCCGAAAACGCGCTTACAGGAATGGTTGCAGGCACGTCAACGTCCTTTGCCTGAGTATGATGTGGTGGCAACGCAGGGTCAGGCGCATAATCAGCAGTTTACCGTGACCTGCACCATTGAAGGACTCCCAGAACCTCTGTTAGGCACGGGAACCAGCCGTAGAAAAGCTGAGCAAGCCGCGGCGACGTCCGCATTAGAACAGTTACAGGTATCTTGATGAATTTAGATGATATGCTCAACAATGCCTTAGGTGGCGCTGGGCAAATTGATGAAAATAAACAGTGCGGCTTTGTCGCCATTGTTGGTCGACCCAATGTCGGTAAATCGACCATGCTGAACCGTATACTGGGTCAAAAGGTCAGTATTACCTCGAACAAACCACAGACAACGCGTCACCGTATTTTAGGTGTTGATACCGAGGGTGATTATCAAACGGTTTATGTTGATACGCCAGGGATGCACCTCGAAGAACCTCGGGCGATTAACCGTGTAATGAATCAAACCGCATCATCGGCGCTCAAAGACGTCGACTTGATTTTGTTTGTCGTTGAGAACACGCGCTGGAATGACGATGATGTCATGGTTTTGGAAAAGCTGAAAAAGACTGAAACACCGATTGTACTGGTCGTTAATAAAGTCGATCAAATTAAAGACAAGAATAAGTTACTACCGCACCTACAATGGTTGAGCCAACAGCTCAGCGTAAAAGAGATTATTCCCGTCTCAGCAAAAACCGGCGATAACCTAGAACCCTTGCGCGATATCGTGAAAGGCTTTTTGCAAAGCGGCTACCATTTTTATCCAGAAGACTATGTGACAGACCGTTCTGTACGCTTTATGACCGCCGAGATTATTCGCGAAAAATTGATGCGGTTTACGGGTGAAGAGTTGCCTTACGAAACGACCGTTGAAATAGAACAGTTCGGGCAGTCGGAACGCGGCACACATCATATCCATGCCCTGATCTTGGTCGAACGCGAGGCGCAAAAGCGTATGGTCATCGGTGAGAAGGGCCAAAAGTTAAAAACAATTGGCACCGAGGCACGTAAAGATCTCGAACGTTTATTGAATAACAAAGTGTTATTGAAGCTCTGGGTGAAAGTGAAGTCAGGTTGGTCAGATGACGAGCGCGCGCTGAAGAGTTTAGGTTATCGAGAGGACTAGCGAACGATGCAACCAGCGTTTGTGTTACATCGCTGGGATTACCAAGAGACCAGCCTCCTTGTAGACTGCTTTAGTCTGGAGGATGGTCGTGTTCGCTTGTTGGCCAAAGGTGCTAAGCGTAAAACCTCAAGTTGGAAAGGTGTGTTACAACCTTTTATTCCCCTTAACGTGCAATGGGGTGGGCGCGGTGAGTTAAAAACGCTGACTCACGCTGAGGCGATGTCCCACAACTACGAACTCCGTAGTGACTTTCTCTATAGTGGTTTTTATATCAACGAACTATTACAGCGCGTGCTACCGCAGCACGTTGCGGTACCGAGTCTATTCGAATGCTACCCCCAACTATTACAGCGGCTCGCTGACAAACAACCTATCGAAACAACATTACGTTGGTTTGAATGGCAGCTGCTGGATGAACTTGGCAGTGTATTTGAGTGGCCGCAACTGGAGCAACGTAATGAACTCCCCGAAACACTCTATTTTCGTAGTTACAGCGGATTTAGCGTGGATTATCACCATAGCGATTGTGTCACTATCAGCCGCGATGAAGCCATTGCATTGGGGCAAAGCGATTGGCTCAATGATCCACTCACCGAGTCGCAACGATACAATTTAAAACGTATTATGCGACATGCGTTAGCGCCATTTATCGGCGATAAACCGTTACGTGCGCGCGCCTTATTCAAACGTTAGGAGAAACGATGAAAAATATCCGTTTAGGTGTCAATATTGATCACGTCGCCACCGTACGTAACGCGCGTGGTGTTAGTTACCCCGATCCGGTGACTGCGGCAGCCATTGCCGAGCAAGCGGGGGCTGACGGAATTACCATACACCTGCGCGAAGATCGTCGTCACATCACCGATCGCGATGTAGCCATGTTACGGCAGACGCTTAATGTTCCTATGAACTTAGAGATGGCGTGCACCGACGAAATGATCGGTATCGCGATTGATACACAGCCGACTTACAGTTGTTTAGTTCCAGAGAAACGCGAAGAGCTCACAACCGAGGGCGGGTTGGATGTCGTGGGCCAACAACAACGTATAGCCGCAGCTGTTAAGCAGCTTGCCGATGCCGGCATTTTAGTCTCGTTATTTATCGACCCTAACCATGCGCAAATTGATGCAGCAAAAGCGTGTGGTGCGCCTATTATTGAACTACATACAGGTGCATACGCGGAGGCGGAAACGCATGCGCAACGTGAACACGAGTTTCAGTTATTAAAAGAAGCCGCAACTTATGCAGATAAACAGGGCTTGCAGGTCAATGTGGGTCATGGACTGCACTATCACAATACACTTGAAATCGCGCAAATTCCGCAGGTAGTTGAGTTAAACATTGGCCACTCAATTATTGCGCGCGCTGTATTGGTGGGTCTAGATCGCGCTGTACGCGACATGAAAGCAATTCTTGAGCGAGCTCGCTAATGGCGATATTTGGCATGGGCACTGATATGATTGCTGTTGCGCGAGTGGAGACATCGCTGGCGCGCGGCAATGGCCTGGTAAAACGCGTATTAACCGAATATGAACAAGATATTTGGTCGCAACACCGTGCCCCAGCAGATTACTTAGCCAAACGATTTGCAGCAAAGGAGGCGTGTGCCAAAGCATTTGGTACGGGCATTGCGCAAGGGCTTTCATTTCAACATATGGAAGTCCGCAATGATGCGCTAGGGCGACCCGAGTGGGTGTTTTATCAGCGAGCTCTGCAATGGTGCGAGCAATACGGCATCGCCCATGCACACTTGAGCATTAGTGATGATAGTGGGTTTGCTATCGCGACAGTGATTTTAGAAACGAGTAGTTAAACAATGGCGCAGTTTTTTAAGCCCAAAGGCCGCAAAAAATCCACATCGAATTATGTATTAACAGGTACTGCAGATGCGCTCGACCATCAGGGACGCGGTGTGGTTAGGCTATCAAAGCAGGGCAAAAATCGGGTTTATTTTGTTCCACAAGTGCTACCGGGCGAGACGGCTCAATTTAAGGTGACCGGACAACAAAATACCGAATTGCTTGCACGCCAAAACGCTTCCGAGGAGAGGCGTCAGGCGCCATGTCCCTACTATGAAGACTGTGGTGGATGCGATTTACAGCATATTAATGAGACACACCAGCGGCGTCATAAACAGCAGGTAGTCACTGAATTGTTCGCTAAAATGGCAGGTGTGCGAGACGAGTTACCTTGGCATGAGACGTTAATCGCCGATGATTGGCAATATCGTCGAAAGGCACGCTTGGCGATTTATCAACGCAACACAGCAGAGCCGATGCGGTTAGGTTTTCGGGCGCGCTCAAGCAAACATATTGTTGATATTCCGCAGTGCGCGGTTTTAGATAGCGCTCTTAATCGTGTGCTTGATGATCTTCGGTCAGTACTTTACGAAGCTCAAATAGGCCCTAAGTTGGGTCATATCGAGTTGATCAAAGCGCGCGATGTACACCTGTGTCTGCGTATCACTCAGTCTTTAAGTTCGGAGCAAGAAAAGTGCCTCCGAGCCTTTTCGAGTCACAGTCAGTGTACGCTTTGGCTCGATGATGGTCAGCAAATTACTTCATTGGCGGAGGACGTAGTCTGCTTCGATGAGACCATTGATGGCGATCGACTGGTATTCATGCCTGGGAACTTTATACAGGTGAACGCGAAAGTTAATCAGCAAATGGTCAAGCAGGCACTGAATTGGTTGGCACCACAAGCCGAGGATGAAATCCTCGATCTGTTCGCGGGCATTGGTAATTTTACTTTGCCGCTCGCACGGCGTGTAAAATCGGTGACCGCAGTCGAAGGTGTATCAGCAATGACCACGCAATTGGCTGCTAACGCGGCGGCTGCAGATCTCAGTAATGTTCACGCACAGACTTTTGACCTCAGTACTGATCAAGTGAGTCGTTTACTCAAAAAGGGCTTTCAACGTGTTCTTCTTGATCCGGCACGGGCCGGTGCCGAAAAGGTCTGTCAGAGCATCGCACAACTCGAAGCAGATAAACAACCTGTGCAAATTGTGTACGTTTCTTGCTCGCCGGATACACTGGCTCGCGATAGTCGTTGGTTATTGGATAACGGCTATGAGATTACGCATATCAGTTTAGTTGACATGTTTGTACAAACGCATCACATTGAAACAATGGTGAGCTTCAAAAAGGTAGTATAAAGTCATGGTCCATGTTCGCAGTACACATGTTGATGATCCGCAGTATCAGGATGCGGCACAACACTGGTTAGTCAGTGTCAAAGATGTCAGCACACTGGAAGAAACCGCGAACATGCTCGCCAAGCGCTATTCGGACCACGCTGATGCCTTACTCAAAGGCAAAGAGATGGTGGAGATTTTGGCTCCACTCAATCTTGATACTGAGTCGTTGCTTGCAGCATTGTACGCTCCCCTGGTCGATAAGGTGATGCTTGATATTGACGACTTGCCGATCGAACGTTCATTGCAAGTGTTACTGCGCAACGTCCAGCAAATGCAGAATATTTCTGAGTTACAGTCCTTTCAACATGGCCAACCTGATGGCGCGCAAATCGATAACGTGCGGCGCATGCTGTTGTCTATGGTTGAAGATGTTCGCGCGGTGCTTATTAAGCTCGCCGAGCGTATCTGCTTTCTGCGCGAGGTGAAAAATGCGGATGAGGAGACACGCGTATTAGCGGCTAAGGAGTGCGCAGAAATATACGCGCCATTAGCCAATCGTTTGGGTATTGGACAGCTCAAATGGGAATTGGAAGATATCGCCTTTCGCTACCTGCATCCCAAAACCTACAAAAGCATCGCACAGCAGCTCGATGAGCGGCGTTTAGATCGAGAAAGTTATATCCATGACTTTGTCGAGGACTTGCAACATTCCTTGCAGGAGCAGGGCATCATCGCTGACGTTTACGGTCGTCCCAAACACATTTTTTCGATTTGGCGCAAAATGCAGAAAAAGCATCTTAGCTTTGAGCAGTTATTTGATATTCGCGCTGTACGAATTTTGACGCATTCTTTGAAAGACTGTTACGCCGCTTTAGGTGTTGTGCACTCACGTTGGCGCCATTTATCCTCAGAGTTTGATGATTATGTGGCAACGCCAAAACCGAATGGCTACCAATCGATCCATACGGTGGTGGTCGGTCCCGACAACAAAAATGTCGAAATTCAAATTCGTAGCCATGAAATGCACGATGATGCAGAACTCGGGGTTGCCGCGCACTGGATGTATAAGGAAGGCGCGCAAGCCGGTAAACGGCATGGTTTCGAAGAAAAGATCGCATGGCTGCGTAAGCTACTGGCTTGGCATGAAGATATGGCTGGGAGCGATTCGTTAGTCGAAGAGATACGTTCCCAGGTATTTGAAGATCGGGTCTATGTGTTCACGCCGAAAGGTGAGGTCATTGATCTTCCCGCGGGCTCTACACCCTTGGATTTTGCCTATTATATCCATAGTCAGGTCGGTCATCGCTGTGTCGGCGCGAAAATTGATGGTCGCATCGTACCGTTCACGTACCAACTGCAAAACGGTGACAAAGTTGAAATACTAACTCAGAAAAGTGCGCAACCACGTCGTGATTGGTTAAATCCGCAAATGGGCTATCTGCATTCTTCACGCGCGCGCAGTAAAGTACATACTTACTTTAAAAAGCAGGATCGCGATAAGAATTTACAAGCCGGTAAAGAACTGCTCGAGCAAGAGCTAAGCAAGCACGGTTTGAGTTTAAATGCTGCCACTAAAGCGCTTGAACGCTTTAATGTGAGCCAGTTAGATGATCTGCTAGCCGCTATTGGCGCAGGCGATATTAGACTTCATCAAGTGGTCAACTTTATTAAGCCGGCACCGACGGAAGAGCAGCAGCTCGCACGGATTAAAAAGCGCACCGCACAGTCAAGTAAGCCCGTCGGTGGTACCTCCGAAGTGACTATTGAAGGGATTGGTAACTTAATGATGCAGTTTGCACGCTGTTGCCAACCGATCCCCGGCGAACCGATTCGTGGATTTATAACCCAAGGGCGTGGCGTTTCGGTTCATCGGCAAGACTGCGATCAATTACAGCATCTGCTCTCGCAACATCCTGAACGGGGCATTGAAGTGTCTTGGTCTGCTCGCACGCAGAAAGAGTATCGCGCGTCGGTTCGTATTTCAGCGTTGGATAGAAATGGCTTGTTGCACGATATCACCAGTGTTCTGGCCAACGAAAAAGCAGCGGTATTACAAATGGATAGTGAGTCAGATGCGCAGTCGCAGTCGGCGACCATTTGGCTGAAGTTAGCGGTTAAAAATAACCAGGCGTTGCAAAAGATCATTCAGCATTTACGCCAATTACCCGGCATTGAACAAGTTCAAAGGAGTTAACAATCATGCAAGCAGTGGGTATCGAGGCGCTCAAACAGGTTATGCAGCAGCTACGCGACAAACAACACGGCTGTCCGTGGGACCTCAAACAGACTTTTGAGTCGTTGCTACCCTATACCATCGAAGAAACCTATGAGGTGGTCGACGCGATCAATGGGGGCGATCGCGCAGCGATGAAAGATGAACTCGGTGACTTACTGTTTCAAGTCGTATTTTATGCTCAACTTGGTGAGGAAGAGGGAAGCTTTGATTTTGAGGCTATTGCTCAGCATACCGCCGATAAACTGATACGCCGTCATCCCCATGTGTTCGAGCAAACCGACGGTGCTTTATCCGATGCCGAGATAAAGCAGCAGTGGGAAGCGATAAAGCAACAAGAGCGTAAAAGCCAGCAAGCAGAAACTGTTTTTAAAGATATTCCAAGTCAGTTACCGAGTGTGCTAAAAGCCGCTAAGCTTCAAAAGCGAGCGGCTTCTGTCGGCTTCGACTGGACGGAAGAAGAACCCATTTATGCAAAGGTTTATGAAGAGATCGATGAGGTTCGCACTGCCGAAAACGATGACCACTTGGAAGAAGAAATCGGTGATTTATTATTTGCGGTGATTAACCTTGCTCGCCATAAGCAGGTGAACCCAGAACGTGCGCTTCAGAGAGCGAACAATAAATTTGTGCAGCGTTTTCAAGCGATTGAAGCGATGCTAAGCGCCCGTGAACAAGCGGCGGACGAACTGAGTTTGGACCAACTTGAAGCACTTTGGCAAGAGGTAAAATCGGCGCAAAAGTGATGCTTTTGTTTGTAGAAATGGGCGCGCTTAGGTATACTATTTTCCCGTCTTAAGAAATCCCTACATTGACCTGACCAACTGGGTAACACATGGCGACAAATTATATTTTCGTAACCGGCGGCGTTGTATCCTCGCTGGGGAAAGGTATTGCTGCAGCTTCACTGGCTGCGATTCTTGAAGCACGGGGCCTGAATGTCACCATTCTAAAGCTCGACCCTTATATTAACGTCGATCCAGGCACTATGAGTCCGATCCAACACGGTGAGGTTTTCGTCACCGTTGATGGCGCAGAAACAGACCTCGATTTAGGTCATTATGAGCGCTTTATCCGCACACGTATGACCAGTCATAATAACTTTACTGCCGGGCGCGTGTACGAAGACATTATCCGTCGTGAGCGTAAAGGTGAATTCCTCGGTGCGACCATTCAGGTCATTCCGCATATCACCAATGAAATTAAACGTCGCATTATTGAAGGCGGCAAAGGCTCGGATATCGCGATTATCGAAATCGGTGGTACCGTGGGTGATATCGAATCACAACCTTTCTTAGAAGCGATTCGCCAACTTGGCACTGAAGTCGGCCGTGATCACACCTTGTTTATGCATTTGACGTTAGTGCCTTTCTTGGGTGCTGCGGGCGAGGTAAAAACCAAGCCCACGCAACACTCCGTGAAAGAGCTGCGCTCGATTGGTATTCAGCCGGATGTTTTAGTCTGTCGTTCGGATCGTTCGCTGCCACCTTCAGAGCGTTCAAAAATCGCGCTTTTCACCAATGTTGAGGAGAAAGCGGTCATTGGTCTGCGTGATGTCGACAGTATCTATAAGATCCCATCGATGCTGAAGTCGCAAGGACTCGATGAGATCGTGACACATCGCTTCCGTCTTGATTGCCCAGAGGCTGATTTGAGCGAATGGGAGCAAGTACTGTATCAAGAATCGAATCCTAACGGCGAAGTGACCGTCGGTTTTGTTGGTAAGTATGTTGAGTTACCGGATGCGTATAAATCGGTTAATGAAGCCCTTGCGCATGCAGGTTTAAAAAACCGTCTTACGGTTAATATTCGCTATATTGATGCACAAGACATCGAAACCAAAGGCACCAGTAAGTTAGCTGATGTCGACGCTATTTTAGTGCCGGGTGGTTTTGGTGATCGGGGTATCGATGGCAAGCTAAAAGCCGCGCAGTATGCGCGTGAAAATAATATTCCGTATTTAGGTATTTGCTTAGGTATGCAAGTCGCGCTTATCGAGTACGCACGCAATGTGGCCGGGATGAAGGATGCGAACAGCACTGAGTTTCAGCCCGATTGCAAACAACCGGTGGTGGGTTTGATTACCGAGTGGATGGATGCTAACGGTCAAAAAGAGTTGCGCGACGAAAGCTCCGATTTAGGTGGCACGATGCGTTTAGGTGCACAGGAATGTCATTTAGAGAAAGGCTCGAAAGCAAGCAAGATGTACGGTGCTGAAGTGATCGAAGAACGTCACCGCCATCGCTACGAAGTCAACAATAACTACATCGAAGCGTTAGAGAAAGCAGGATTGAAATTTTCAGGCTTCTCGCATGATAAACGTCTTGTTGAAGTGGTTGAAATTCCTGAACACCGCTGGTTTATTGCGGTTCAATTTCACCCTGAATTTACTTCGACACCGCGCGACGGTCATGGCTTATTTAAAGGCTTTATCGAGGCCGCTGGTCAGTTTAATAAAGAGCGTTTAGGTTAATTAATAAGGATTTTATAATGAGCACAATTACCCGTATTGTTGCGCGTGAGATTATGGATTCGCGTGGTAACCCGACGGTAGAAGCAGACGTTTATTTAGAGTCAGGCCACATGGGTCGCGCTGCCGCACCCAGCGGTGCTTCAACAGGTTCACGAGAGGCGCTTGAGTTACGCGACGGTGATAAAAACCGTTACTTAGGTAAGGGTGTTGAGCAAGCGGTTGCCAATATTAATGGCGCGATTGCCGAAGCCTTGCGTGGCGCTGAAGCGGTTAACCAAAACGCGATTGATGAAATTATGTTGCGTTTAGACGGCACCGATAACAAAGAAAAACTGGGCGCCAACGCTATCTTGGCCGTTTCTTTGGCCGTCGCTAAAGCAGCTGCAGCCTATAAAAACATGCCGTTGTACCAGCATATTGCTGAACTCAATAATACGCCTGAGACCTACAGCATGCCACTACCGATGATGAACATCCTTAACGGTGGTGAACACGCGGACAATAACGTCGATATTCAAGAGTTCATGATTCAGCCGGTTGGCGCGTCAAGCTTTAAAGAAGGCTTGCGTATGGGCGCTGAAATCTTCCATGCGCTGAAAAAAGTGCTCCAGCAGCGCGGTTTGAGCACTGCAGTGGGCGACGAAGGTGGTTTCGCGCCGAACTTAGGCTCTAACGAAGAAGCGCTACAAGTCATCGTCGAAGCGGTTGAAAAAGCAGGTTATCGCATGGGTGACGATGTAACGCTTGCGTTAGACTGTGCTGCATCTGAATTTTACAAAGACGGTCAGTACAACCTGAGCGGCGAAGGCAAGTCCTTTGATGCAGAGGGATTCGCCAGCTATCTTGCTGAGTTATGTGATCGTTATCCGATTATTTCCATTGAAGACGGTTTAGACGAGTCCGACTGGGATGGTTGGAAAGTGTTGACTGAAAAGCTAGGTGACCGTGTACAGTTGGTGGGTGATGACCTGTTCGTGACTAACACGCGTATCTTGCAAGAAGGTATCGACAAGGGTATCGCAAATTCAATTTTGATTAAATTTAATCAGATTGGTAGTCTGACAGAAACCTTGGCAGCGATCGAGATGGCGCGTAAAGCAGGTTACACTGCGGTTATCAGTCACCGTTCGGGTGAGACTGAAGACGCAACCATTGCAGATTTAGCAGTTGGCACAGCCGCCGGTCAAATTAAAACCGGCTCGCTTTGCCGTTCGGATCGTGTAGCCAAATACAATCAATTGCTACGCATTGAAGGTGAGTTGGATGGCAAAGCGCCATACCGCGGTCGACAAGAAGTCAAAGCTGGATAATTCGCAGGCCGACATTTTTCAGCCGATAGCAGAGCACAGCGATATCGCTGAGCTCTGCTCAGCTTTGTATGAAAGAACATTAATACAACTCTCACAAGAAGAGCTAGATGCCGGCTTATTGCGCCGACGTTTAGCGAGCCTTCCATTTTACGTGCGCCATGCCGCACACGGTTCATTGCAAGCGGCACAGCACAGTCCGTTACAACTCGATGCACAGAACGCCAGTTGGCAAGCGCCTCAGGCAACAACCTGCCCAGCAGGAACAGGCACAGCGCAAAAGCAACACGCGTGGTTTAAACAGCATGCGGCACTCGGGCTCGTGGTTCCCGTGCGTTACGAAACGAGTGAGTTTAAGACGATTGTGCTTGATAGTATTGACCGCGTCGATAGTAAGCACCATCGTGTGCATTTAAACTATCAGGGGTGGTTTAGCTTTAGCGGTGAGGGTGAGTCATCTGATTTAACCTTGCTGAAGCCGACCAAACGTATTATGACCGCAGCCTGTTGCGGTCATCAATGGAATCATCGGGGGCGCGTTAACCCCCGAACGCTCACCTTACGCGAACTATTGCTGGTAGCCACTCTAGACTGGCGTCAGTTTAAAGTGGCACTCAAAATCGCGCGTTAAATGCCATTAGCTTCCATTTCGATGCGTGATGCCGCACCGTAAATCAGGCTTGCATCACCTTCGAGCTCACCCTCAGGTGTGGTGGTTGGCCAAAGCTCGTCAAGTCCGTGAATAACCTTACGCGTTTCTGAGATAGCCTCTTCGGCACCTGCTCGTTGTGCTTCAGACAACGCATCGAGACGGCTCAACGCGATTTGCTGAAATCCATACGCGTCTTGAAACTCATGCACATTAACCACTTGGTTTTGTTTGATACCAATGGCGTACTCATCGGCTGAGGTGAGTAACATGCTGGCGATACTTTTTAGGACTTCAGCTGCGGTCATTGATGCCAAAGGTTCATTAGCCGCAATAGCGTCTTTCAATGCGGCGTAGTTTTCCATTACGACGGCCTTATCGGCATCATTATTGACGCTATCGGCTAAATCGCTCAATGGTTTTGCGAAGCCCGGTAGGTCGCGCGCTTCGAAGGCACTCACTAAGCCCGCGTAGAGCTCATCACCGGGGTGTTTCATATGGGTCTTCGCCATTTCTAGATGACCTTGCTCATAAAGCTTCATGCCGACCCATAAATGACCACGTATTAAACCAAGTTGCGCTAAAAACGCTGAATCATTGGTGGTTAAATCCACGCTTACAGCGCCTTCACCTTCGCCTTCCATCATTGGACCCGGCGCAGTGAGTAATGTAGCGGGGGCTAGGCTGGTATGAGGGCTGGTTGTCGCAACGGCACCTTGACTGATGACCACCGAGGCACCAATCGCCGAACTGACCGCAATCCAACTCTTGCGTTTTTCTCTCATCATGGAATCCTTGTTTTTGCTCAATGTTATTTCAGTTATAATCTCAAAAATGATAACTATTCGCAAATAAAAGGTATGTTCTCAATATGATTATCCACTTACAGCAAGTCATCGATAAACCCACCATTGATGTAATTAACGAGAAACTTGCTCAGCATACCTTCACTGATGGCAAATTATCCGCGGGGGCAGGGGCTAAATCTGTTAAAAACAATCAGCAATTGAGTGTTGACCAAAAAGCGCAAGGACTGGTTGATTTTACGCTTCAGCGCATGCTGAGAAACCCCTGGGTGGAGGCTGCTTTACGTCCGAAAACAATTGCACGAAGCATGATCAATCGCTATCAAAATGAGCAAAGTTACGGTGTTCATGTGGATGACGCACTCATGAATCAAGCGCGCACCGATATCTCTTTTACACTCTCGTTATCTGCGCTTGACGAGTATCAAGGTGGTGCATTAACGATAGACGAACATAGTGGCGAGCGAAGCTGGCGCTTAGATGCGGGGGATGTGCTGATCTATCCAAGTCACTTTTTGCATCAGGTAGAGCCTGTGACAGCAGGTCAACGCACTGCGTTAGTTGGTTGGTGTCAGAGTTGGGTGAGGGATGCTCAGCAACGCGCTTTACTGTTTGATATGCAGCAAGCCGTCATGCAGGAGTTTGAGGCGAAGGGACGCAGTGAACAATACCTTCTGCTCTCTAAAAGCTATCAAAACCTGTTGCGAATGTGGATGGATTAATTATGAATTCACGATACAATGCACTTCATTAGGTAGCCTAACTGATTGTGATTAAGGATATTTGCTGTTGCTAGATAGGTTTAAAGGATTACAACTTAATTTTCTTCATGGTTTGTTAGTCGTTGTATTTTTGGTCGGCATCGCCTGTGTTGAGTGGGTTATTAATTTAACCTCATCGCAGTATCAGCAGCTTAAAAGTAACCGAGCAACGACTGAATTAGTCGGTATTCGCTCTCAAATGGAGCAATTGTTTGGTGAAGCGTCTCGTGCAGCCTTTGCATTTTCTTCCTATTTCTCTGTGCAGCCTGTCACTGAACCGGTTAACACGCGCTTACTCGCGGTGTCTATTCTTAAAGAGAGTCCTGTGGTCAAACGAGTATCGGTTTGGCGTAACCAAGACTTATTGTTTGCCTATCCAATAACGCCGGCTATGACGTTATGGACAAGCCAAGCACCCAAGCAATACGACCTCACATCGCCAGTTGCACAGTTATTTGAAAACTATCAAGTTTCCTCCCCACGTTTATTAGAAAATGGTGCACTGGCGTTAGATGTGACATTACCAATCTATACTCGACACTTCACTTTCTCAGGATTTTACTGGGGTTCGGTACGGTTATTGGTGGATATATCAGAAATCATGCGACGCGTTCGTGAAGGGAGCGCTGCGGACTACGAGCTTGCGTTAAGTCGCGCTTCGGTCGAAAAGCTGGGTGAGGAGGTTTTTCTCGGCAATCCTGATATTTTAAACACGGCGGATGCGACGACTGAACTTGATGTGTTTAATGAAACTTGGCAGATCCATGCGCGCGCAAAACACTCGAATACAAAAGTCAGTGGCATGGGTTGGCTGCGCTTCTTCGGTTACGCCGGGGTCATTGTACTTGCCGCCGTCATCGCGCTACTGAGCCGCAGTTATCGTGCGTTGCATCAACAAGCACAAACGGATGTTTTGACAGGATTACTCAATCGAAGAGCACTAACGCAACGTTTTAAGTCGTTAGCATCGCGCAATGATAAGCCATTAGAAGTCATTTATATTGATTTGAATAAGTTTAAACCTATTAATGACCAGTACGGGCATGCGGTCGGCGATCGGTTTCTCATGCATGTTGCGTCAATATTGAACACCTACGTGAATGCCAAGGAAGCCGGGCGCATCGGTGGTGATGAGTTTGTCGTGTTACGTCCTCTCAAAACGAGTGAGCTTGGTAACAGCGATAGTGTTAAAGACATCGTTGAACACTTGCGCGAGCACCCTTTTGTGTTTGAGAAGGGCGAGTTAACCATTCACGCCAGTGTTGGCCGTGCGGAGTTCCCGGCTGAGGGACGCTCGCTTGAAGAACTCCTGCACGTAGCTGATGAACGCATGTATGAAGATAAAAATAAAAACACTTAGTCTTCGTTATCACCCGAGTGTAGTCGTCGGTATATAACGAACGAGTAAACTGTGGGCACAAGTGCAAGCACAACAATGAGCGCGATGAGCATAGTCGGTGGCATAGGCCACCAGGCTTTCGACACGAGTATCGCGCCAATAATGACAAAACAGTAACTTCCCAAACGGTGTGTTTTATACCAGACTTCATCGCTGGCTAAGGTCCAAGGCGTGCGAATACCAATAAAGAAGTTCTTCCGCAGCTTACCTAAGTAATTACCCAAACAGATAAATAAGACGCCGACACCGACAACGATGATTGTTGGTAACTCAAGTTCAGCTCCGAGCGCAACACTCAGTTGGACTACTTGAATCAGCAAAATAAAGCCTAGCATCAAGTTGGTAATTAAGCCGACAGTCGTGCGGAAACTATTTATTTTGTAGCCTTTAGGAGAGAGCACATGCAGGCATTCCATGAACGCCCAAAGTCCAACCATAATCAGTGTCATCAGCCAGGCGCCAAGAGGTTTTGACTGATAGGCATCGATTTCACCTTCAAAGTTCCAGTGACTAGGGATTTCTTGCGGTAGCTGGTTGTAGAGCGCGCCCACAAAAACGGCACTTAATACAATCAGTAACCAGCTAATCCAACGATGCTTCCAAGGGAGCGTAAAGGTCATGAGTCCTCCTTGTGAGAAAATAGACCAAATAAGATCGCCATGACCTCTTCGGCGACTGAACTATTAAGCGAATATATGAGCTGCTGCCCGCGGCGCTCGCGGCGCACTAACTCGGCACTCAGCAATAACGCTAGATGATGTGAGAGAGAAGCTTTAGTAATTGAAAACTCCTCACTTAGCTCACCCGCACTTTTAGAGCCAGAGCGCAATACACGAAGAATATCTCTGCGAGTGCCGTCGGCAAGCGCTTTGAATACCAGTTGTTGTTTCATTATGAAGATATTACCATTAGTTAGATATTTAGATAATAGTCTAAATATCTAAAGTTGCAAGTTTGAGTTATGCTAATAGCCCATGATTAAGGACGTGCTATGAAACTGATTTCGACTTGGCAAACAGAAAGGCTCGTGATTAGACCGCTTAAAGGGACGGATGCGGAGTTTATATTAACATTACTCAATGAGCCTGAATTCATTAAACAAATCGCTGATAAGCAGGTCAGAACCATTGATAACGCTATCAACTATATCGAGACAGGGCCGCAAATGCAGTACCGGCACTATGACTTAGGCCTGATGTTGATGGTGCGTAAGCAGGATGGTAAACCGATAGGATTAATGGGGCTGTTAAAGCGTGACTTTCTCGATCACCCAGATATCGGATATGCGTTATCAAACGTGTATACAGGACAGGGCTACGCCATTGAAGCAGCACGCTCGCTGATGGAGCGCGTAGCTCAGAGTACACGCCTCACGCGTCTGAGTGCCATTTGCAACCCGAGCAACGCCGCTTCGCTAACATTGTTAGATAAACTCGGCTTTATTGAACAGGGCATCATTGAGTTGCCCGACGATGGGCAACCCGTGGTGCTCTTGGAAACCTTTGTTGTGCGCGATGGACGAGGTTAAACGGTAGTTAACCAGCCAAATGAATCTGCTCGTTCACCCCATTGAATCTCATTTAACGCGCGACGCAATAATTGCGTTTTGGGGCCTTCTTCGCCGCTGCCGATGGTGATAGTTTGCTCATTGTGAATCAGCGAACCAACGGGGGTCAGCACTGCCGCTGTGCCAGACAACGCCGCTTCGGTAGCCGGCTTTTGTGCACGGTCGAGGAGTTCATCAACTGACAAGGCACGCTCACTCACCTTCATGCCCATGTCTTTAGCGAGTGTCAGAATTGAGTCACGGGTAATACCGTGTAAGAAACTGCTATCCAAATCTTTGGTAATAACCTCATCACCGTCGATGAGTAAGAAGTTGGCAGCGCCTGTTTCCTGCACATCCCCATTTGGGCAAAACAGTACTTGGTCAGCATCGTATTGGGCGCGTGCTTGCATAATTGGACTTAATGCACTGGCGTAGTTACCACCACTTTTAATCATACCCATATGTGGTGCACAACGCATGCCGTCAGTTTCAATCAACAGTTTTAACGGACGCGTGCCGCCAGCAAAATAGTCGCCCACCGGCGATAACAACACATACAGCAACGACTGAGTTGCTGGGCTGGCTGCTTTACCAATCGCGGGCTCGGTGCCGATATGCGTTGGACGTATATACATGGAGCCTGGCGGGTTAGGCACTTCGTTTTTAAAATGCTTTACGATATCAACGATCATATCCTCAAGGAGCGTCGTATCGATCTCGGGTAAAGCCAGCAATTTACTGCTCTGACGCATGCGTTTGATATTTTGATCAAGCCTGAAAATATGAACCGAACCATCAGCATGCTTGAACGCTTTTAATCCTTCAAAGCAGGTACTAGCGTAATGCAAAGCATGTGCACCAGGATGCAAAGACAAGCTATTCGCGGTACTTATTTGAGGGGAATGCCACTGCCCATCCTGGTATTCTGCAATACTCATTTCAGGCATGAAAACGGTGCCAAAAGCGGCCATATGAGACTCCTTTACATTAAAATCGCGGCTAGTTTAACACGAAAGCTACGTAATTTAGCTAAGAAGGGTTTCTTTTCAAGTACCAAATGGCGATGGGAATTTCCATCAGTGCGTAAGTAATCAGGGTATACCAAAACCAATTTAATGAGCCTCCAAATAATAAAAATGGATAGCCCAATCCCATGTATTTCCAGCCTACAATTACAAGCGCGAAGGCAATAGCACTGGCGCTTGCGAGTGCCAACTTGCCCAGCGAATTGCCTGCAACCCGCGGAAATACGTGTAGATAACACACCAAAAGGATCGCAAGATTGAGTAATAAAACTACTAGTTCAGCGGGTAACATCTCGACTCAATTACTCCATATCGCCTGAAATAAAACAGATACGCCGGATAATAACATTAATCCTAGCGTCAGTCGTTTAAACTGCTGTTCAACGACAAACTGTTGTAGGTAATGGCCAAACATCGCGCCGAGCACTGCGCAAGGTACCATCGCCGATAGTAGTTTGAGGTGATGGGCTTGATATACAGCTTGCGTGCTAAAGGTAAGTACGTTGGCAACGGCAATGACCAAAAAGAACAGCGCTAAGGTGGCACGAAAGGTTGTTTTGTCAACTCGGGCATTGGCAAGAAAGAGAATGATAGGGGGACCACCTAAGGTCATGAGCCCGTTAAGTACCCCCGAGGCAGCCCCGACACAGGCATGACCGGGGCGATGATTAAAAGTCGGTAAATTGCGGCCACTTACCAACACAGCTACGACTGTTAAGATGAGCAACCCTAACAGCCATTGGATTGCTCGTTCGTTGACCTCGACCAAGAGCAAGCTGCCAACAATGGAAAACGCGAATCCCGCCCCGAGTAACCAAAGCCACTGACGGGGATGCGCGGCGTCTCGGTTCTTGTAATAGATAATTGCGCTTAAAAATACGTTCACGATCGACAACGTGGGTGTAATGGTCGTCATGGGTAAAAACAGCACTAACAAAGGCACACTCACAAGGCCAGAGCCAAAGCCGCTGATCCCCTGTAAGGTGGTGGCAAAGAAAATAATCACTGCAGCATAGATATATTCCAAAAAAACACCTCAATGGCTTTGCATACTCAGTTTTAGACTTCATAATGGCACTAATACATGTTTCCCCAGAGCACTTTATGCGAATTGTCATTATTTTGCTGGTTGGCGTATTAGCAGCGCTACAATACCGTCTTTGGTTTGGTAAGAACAGCTTGCCAGACTATTGGCGCTTGCAACAAGAAGTGCAACATCAACGCAAAGCGAATGACAACTTGGCGCGGCGTAACGAAGTGCTTTACGCGGATATTAAAGACTTACGTGAGGGCGAAGACGCGCTGGAAGAGCGCGCGCGCAACGAACTCGGTATGATAAAAAAAGAAGAAGTGTTTTTCCGTCTTGTGCACCCGAGGAGGCTTGAGCAGTAATATGTCATCTTCGTCGGGGATTAAGCTCGCGGCCGTCGTTCCCGCAGCAGGTACCGGGAGCCGGATGCAAAGCGAGCAACCTAAGCAATTTATTGAGATCCAATCTCAACCAATACTCTCTCACACGCTCGCTGCGATTCAGCGTGCCCCTCAAGTGCAACGCGTTTTCGTTGCTGTTAACCCAACGGCTATCAACCTATATCCGCGCTGGCCTGAGGCGGTTGAAACGGTTTCCGGCGGCGAGTCGCGCGCTGAATCTGTGCTGATGGGTCTAAAAGAGGCAGCACGACAAGGTTTTAGTCATGCGTTAGTACATGATGCAGCACGACCTTGTTTGCCATTAAGCGTCTTACTGGACGTAATTGAACAAGGCACATTACAAGATCAAGGCGCTATCGTGGCGTTGCCGGTACGCGATACCTTAAAGCGAGCGCAAGCCGATAGTTTGACGATAAGCAGCACGGTTTCCCGTGAGCGATTGTGGCAAGCGCAAACGCCTCAGGTGTTTGCGATTAAGCCTTTGATAGCGGCTATTAACAAGATGGGCGTCGCTCATCCAGGCCTAACCGATGAAGCGTCAGCTATGGAGTTCGCTGGCTATCAACCGCGATTGGTCATGGGCTCATATAAAAATATCAAAGTGACCTTCCCGGAAGATATCGAGTTGGTCAGTTACTATTTAAACGAAGAGATTAATCACTCATGATGAATATTCGTGTTGGTCATGGCTATGACGTGCACCGCTGGGGCGCAGAGAATAAGCCCTTAATGCTAGGTGGTGTTGAAGTGCCGCACGCTGATGGTCTTTTGGCGCACTCAGACGGTGATGTTGTGCTTCACGCAATTAGTGACGCAGTGTTAGGTGCATTGGGTTTAGGTGATATTGGACGTCACTTCCCTGATACCGATGCCCAATTTGCGGGCGCAGACAGTGGTGGGCTACTGACTCATATTATGCAGTTGGCTGCCTCACGTAAATTTGGTGTAGGAAATATCGACGTAACTATCGTGGCACAGCAGCCTAAAATGGCACCTCACATCGACGCGATGAGACAACGTATTGCGAATCTACTGGATGTAGCGAGTGATGCGGTGAATGTGAAAGCGACAACGACGGAAAAGCTAGGTTTTGTGGGTCGGAATGAAGGTATAGCGTGCCATGCAGTGGTATTAATGGCGGGTCAGTCATGAGTCAGTTAGATGCGGCAATTAACCCAGTTAGGCTCAATTCAAAACGCACGCAAGCACAGTTTAAACTTCACCCCGAAGACTTCGTTGTGACCGAACGACTTGATGTCGCGGACGACGGAGAGGGTGAACATCAGTGGTTGTGGATTCGTAAGCGGGGTGCCAATACGCAGTTTGTTGCGCGTCAGCTTGCCCGATTTGCTGATACCTCACCTAAAAACGTCAGTTATGCGGGTTTAAAAGACCGTAACGCAGTTACTGAGCAATGGTTTTCGGTGCAATTGCCGGGGCAAGAGACATTAGATTGGCAACAGCTCAACAATGAAGAATTCCAAGTCCTGAAGGTGATTCGTCGACAAAAGAAGCTCAAGCTCGGCTTACATGAAGCGAATCAGTTTAAGATCCGCTTGCGTGATGTTGTCGATAAGGGACTGTTTGAGCAAAACTGGAATTCGCTTGTGTCCGACGGCACGCTTAACTATTTTGGCCCGCAACGATTCGGTCATGACCAGAATAACTTAGCTCGTGGATTCGAATGGCTGCGAGCGGGTGGCAGCAACAAACGTGTGAAAAAGCCAGAGCAAAGCCGGTTGTTGTCCTCTGTACGCTCATTCCTATTCAACCAAATAGCGTCTTCACGCTATCAGCAGTACGGTTTTGAAACGCTTGCAGGTGACTGTGTGATGCTATCCGGGTCACAATCAGTTTTTCATGTTGAGCAGTGGGATGATGAGCTGAAACAGCGTCTTACCACTGGCGATATTCAGTTGACGGCTGGTCAACCCGGCTGGGTTTCTAAGCCGCTCATTTCTGGGGAAGCTGAGCAGTTTGAAACCGACTGTGTAAGTCCGTGGGCTGACATTATTGACTGTTTAGCGTCAAAAAAGGTTAAAGCCAGCCGCCGTGCTATGCGTCTTAAACCGACTGACCCTGAGTTATGTTGGGATGGTAGCGATGCGGTTATTTATTTTGAATTACCTAAAGGCAGTTTTGCAACTGCGTGTATTAGTGAACTAATTGATTTGTCGGTGACTGAAAATGATGAAGATTCTGTTGAGTAATGATGACGGCGTTCATGCGCCCGGTATTCACGCGCTGTATCAAGCCTTAAAATCTATTGCTGAGGTCCGCGTGATAGCACCAGATAGAAATTGTAGTGGTGCGAGTAATTCACTGACCCTGCATAATCCACTGCGTCTGCAACAGCTCGATAATGGCTTTTACTCGCTCAATGGCACGCCGACTGATTGTGTTCATATTGGCACTAACTCGCCGTTTGCCGAAGAGGTTGATTTAGTGGTTTCAGGCATTAATGACGGACCTAACATGGGCGACGATGTGTTTTATTCAGGTACAGTGGCTGCTGCAATGGAAGGGCGGTTTAAAGGTCTGCCTGCCATTGCCGTGTCGATGGGGAGACGCGGACATGACTACTATGATACGGCGGCGCAAGTCGTTGCCGAGTTGGTTGAAAGTATGGAATCGAAGCCTCTTCAGTTAGATACCGTGCTCAATGTTAATGTTCCTTACGGGCCTTATAATGATATTAAAGGCACACGAGTAACTCGGTTAGGCCGTCGACACCGCGCTGAAACTATGGTGCGTGATCGCGATCCCTTTGGTCGTGAGATCTTCTGGTATGGGCCCATCGGTCATCATTTAGATGATGCGCCAGACACTGATTTTGCAGCCATTCATGAGGGCTATGTATCGATTACACCATTAAGTCTGGATATGACCGCAAAACGTCATCAAGACACATTAGATCAATGGTTAGCGGAACGGGAAGATGCTCAATAGAAATCACTCAGGGATGGCGAAGCGATTAGTACAAACATTGTTGCAAGCAGGCATTACTAATCAACGTGTGCTGGATGTCATTCAGGCGACACCGCGAGAGCGATTTATGCCGGAGTCGCTTGCCCATAAAGCGTATGAAAACACCGCGTTGCCCATCGGGAATGGACAAACGATATCGCAACCATTGATGGTGGCAACAATGACACAGTTGCTGATTCAACATCATTGCCAACACGTGTTAGAGATCGGCACGGGTTCAGGCTATCAAACTGCGATACTGGCGCAATTAGTCGATCAGGTTTTTAGCGTAGAGCGTATCGGCCAGCTGCAGTATCAGGCTAAGCGCCGGTTACGTAGTCTCGATATCCACAATGTCTCGATGCGCCACGGTGACGGATGGGAAGGTTGGACAAGTAAGGCACCATTTGATGGCATCATCGTCACCGCCGCAGCGAGTGAATTGCCGAGTGCATTGCTCGAGCAACTTGCTGATGGAGGGGTGTTGATCATTCCTGTGGGTGAAACTAAGCAAACTCTAACGGTTGTAAGGCGTTTTGGCGACGAATTCGAACAGCAGCGTATTGGTGATGTGCGGTTTGTGCCTTTAGTTAAAGGAGCGACTCAGTGAAGCTATTTACCAAGATGTACGACGCTGTGCTGCGCTGGTCTCAGCATACTCATGCGGAATGGATCCTGGCGGCGTTGAGTTTTTCCGAAGCTATTTTTTTTCCGATCCCCCCGGATGTGATGTTAGCGCCTATGGCAATGACACAGCCTAAGCGGGCATTCAGATTTGCGGGAATAACAACACTGACTTCAGTGTTGGGTGGCTGTGTTGGGTTTGTGCTTGGTATGTGGGCCTATGACGCTGCGGTTTTACCGTTTGTCGAATTGATGGGCTATGAGGATAAATTAGCAACCATCGTTAATTGGTTCGAACATTATGGTATTTGGGTTGTTTTTCTCGCTGGCTTCTCACCTATCCCCTACAAGCTATTTACGGTGAGCGCCGGTATGCTGAGTATGGCTTTTTTACCGTTTTTACTTGCCTCAGCAGTGAGTCGGGGATTACGGTTTTACCTAGTTGCTTGGCTGCTACGCTGGGGAGGCCCTGAAATGGCGATCAAACTGAGGACGTATGTTGATCGTATCGGTTGGGCTACCGTTATTATCGCTATTCTTGTAATCTTGATTGTTAAACTCATGTCTTAAGGATTGGCTATTCATGACCCTGTATAAGGTGTTGACTTTGAGTCTAGTTGGCGCACAGTTAATTGTCGCTGGCTGTTCGTCACGTTCTGCACCCGCGCCCGTGGAGACACTCTATACGGGTAAAACGTATCAGGATTATGAAGCCGATAGCCTCGCGCAAGCTAAGCAGTACCAGGTTCAGAGCGGGGAAACGCTGTATTCAATTGCTTTTCGCGCCAGCATGGATGTTAACCAGCTGGCGCGTATTAATGACATCGCCGAACCTTACACTATATTTCCGGGACAAATGCTGCGTTTAGATGTGCCCAGCCCCAAAACTACTAGTTCTAAGAAACCGTCATCAGAGAATCAAAAAGATATAACGCAAACCGTTGCCAAGCCTGATACGAAAGAGTATGTTCAAAATACATACAGTAAAAAAACGATTGAAAAACAAAATCCTAAAACAAATGTTAAGGAGCGTGTGGTTGCTAAACCGAGGCGAGAAGAACGTCAGTCGGTTGTCTCACGCCCAGACACGATGTCAGTTAAGAACAAAGACATCCAATGGCGTTGGCCCGTTACGCAAAAAATTATACGTGATTTTTCGCTAGCCGAGCGAGGTAACAAAGGGTTGGATTTTGCAGGCCAAAAAGGTGATGCAGTTCATGCCGCTGCTGCGGGAAAAGTCGTGTACGTAGGAAGTGGCCTGAGAGGCTATGGCAATTTAATCATTCTGAAACATAACGATGATTTTATTACTGCCTACGCACACAACGAAAAAATTTTAGTTTCTGAGCAACAGTGGGTCGATGTCGGACAGCCAATTGCAGAAATGGGCGATTCAGGAACCACGCGTGTTATGTTGCACTTTGAAGTGCGTTATCGCGGCAAATCAGTCAACCCGAGACACTACCTACCCAACTAGGTAAGTAAGCTGCTCGGCCTTGACTGATACACGTTGAGGTCTGTATGCAGAGTAGTGCAAGGGGAACGTCATGAGTAGTAAGCGTAAAAGCGAAATTGAAGATGACATGAAAGAAGTCGATGTGTTGGAGGAAGGGGAAGTCGATCCTTCAACATTATCTGATGATGTGCGTGATAATTCAGAAGAGGAACAGGCGCTCGAAGAAGCGTTGGTTAGCTCGGGTCAATATCAGCGTAAAATGGACGCTACGCAAATATATCTCAGCGAGATAGGTTTTTCCCCTCTATTAACTGCAGAAGAAGAAATTTTTTATTCTCGAAGAGCCCTCAAAGGCGATATTGCTGCACGTAAGCGTATGATCGAAAGTAATTTACGCTTGGTGGTTAAAATTGCTCGACGCTACTGTAATCGAGGTTTAGCGTTATTAGATCTCGTCGAGGAGGGCAATTTGGGGCTTATTCGAGCAGTCGAGAAATTTGATCCTGAGCGGGGATTTCGCTTTTCAACCTATGCGACGTGGTGGATCCGGCAAACGATCGAACGCGCGATTATGAATCAAACACGGACCATTCGTTTACCCATCCATGTGGTTAAAGAACTGAATGTGTATTTGCGCGCGGCGCGCGAGCTCGCTCACAAGCTCGACCATGAGCCGACCGCTGAAGATATCGCAGCCAGTTTAAATAAGCCGGTCGAAGACATCACTAAAATGTTGAGACTCAATGAACGTGTGACATCGGTTGATACACCCATCGGTGGCGACAATGATAAAGCACTGCTTGATATTCTGACTGATGAGGCTGATGACGGGCCTGAAGGCGTTTTACAAGACGGTGATTTAAAAGAGCGCATCACTGAATGGTTGGATGCACTCAATCCAAAACAAAAGGAAGTGTTAGCGCGTCGCTTCGGCCTATTGGGTTATGAACCGTCGACGCTTGAAGATGTCGGTCATGAAATAGGCTTGACCCGCGAACGTGTGCGACAGATCCAGGTTGAGGCGTTGCGTAAACTACGCGATTTCTTGCGTCAACAGGGGCTCACGCTTGAAGCGCTATTCACTGGGCATTAATGCTTTTTGCGTTGTTCATTGAGCCACATTAGCGCTTGCATTGGTGTCATCTGATCTAAGTCAAGCGCTTCTAGTGCCTCACGTAGGGGGTCTACAGTCGGCTCCGGTGTCGTCGTCTCGGAGAGAGGTATTTCCATCTGTGGGCTATTAGGCTGCTGCTCTAATTCCGTGAGTTTTCGCTTAGCCCGCTCGATTACATTATTGGGTACGCCAGCTAACTTAGCCACCTGCAAGCCGAAACTACGGTTGGCCGAACCTTCCGCTACGGTGTGTAAAAACACGATGTGATCGTTATGCTCTTGCGCTTCGACGTGCACGTTACAGCTGTTCTCCAAACGTTCAGCAAGCTCAGTCAATTCAAAATAATGTGTGGCAAATAATGTAAGGCAGTCGAGTTTTGACGCCAATTGTTCAGCCACCGACCAAGCCAACGACAGCCCATCGTAGGTGGACGTACCGCGGCCTATCTCATCCATTAACACCAAGCTTTCCGATGTCGCGTTATGCAAAATATTGGCGGTCTCTGTCATCTCTACCATAAAAGTGGAGCGACCCGATGCGATGTCGTCTGATGCACCAATACGAGTAAATATTCGATCCACAAATCCAATTTCAGCCTCTCGTGCGGGAACAAAACATCCCATGTGCGCGAGGATGACAATGAGCGCTGCCTGACGCATATACGTCGACTTGCCCCCCATGTTTGGACCCGTGATCATCAGTAAGCGCCGCTTATCAGTCATTGCCAAGTCATTGGGGATGAATGGCTCATCACTTAATCGTTCGATGACGGGATGGCGCGCTTGTGAGAGTTTTAATAAGCCACTTTGCTCGACGAGTGCAGGTCGACAGTAGTTTTGCTCGACTGCCAGTGTTGCAAATGCACACAGCGTGTCTAGCTCGGCAATCGCCGATGCGCTTTGCTGTAATTCGTCAACAAACGGTAGACAGTGGTCGTATAGCCCATCATATAGCGCTTTTTCACGCGCTAATGACTTGGCTTGGGCGGTAAGTACTTTATCTTCATGCGCCTTTAATTCAGGAATGATATAACGTTCGGCATTTTTTAAAGTTTGTCGACGCTGATACTCGACGGGAACCTGATCTCCGTCGGCTTTTGAAGTTTCTATGAAGTAACCATGCACTTTGTTATAGCCCACTTTCAGTGAACTTATGCCTGTTCTCTCGCGTTCGCGTTGTTCTAGTGCATTCAGATAATCAGTTGCACCGGTAGCAAGATCACGCAATTCATCAAGCTCCGCATCATAGCCAGACGCAATTACACCACCATCCCGAATCAGCACGGGAGGCTGTTCGATGATAGCGCGATTGAGTACGTCAAGTAACTCATCAAATGACGCAATACGTTGAGTTAAGTAGCTCAATGCGGGAGCACCACAGTCAGCTTTGAGTTCTGGCAATCTCGCTAAGCTATCACGCAGTCTCGCAAAATCCCGTGGACGTGCGCTACGTAAGCCAATTCGTGCGACGATTCGTTCTATATCAGTGATTGCTTTAAGGTGTTCACGCAGATCGAGATATCGATCGTCTGTCATTAATGCCTCGACTGCGTCATAACGCTGATTGAGTATCCCATGGTCACGCAAAGGACGCTGGAGCCAGCGTTGAAAATTACGGCTACCCATTGCACAGACGGTTTCATCTAGAACCGCCGTAAGGTGAGTCGATTCGCCGTGAGCACTTTGATTCAGTTCTAAGTTTCGACGTGTTGCAGCGTCGAGGATAACGGCATCATCAGTGGGTTCACGTGTAATTGAGCGAATGTGTGGTAAGGCTGCACGTTGGGTGTCTTGCACATAATGCATGACAGCGCCGGCACTACCGAGTATCGGTTCCTGTTGATTAAACCCAAAGCCGGCTAAGTGGCGGGTCGCAAACTGCTGTGTTAAAAGTTTAAATGCAGTATCGGCGTCAAATTCCCAAGGCGAACGTTTTCTGCAACGGCAATGTGCCAAAGGTAGCTGCGCTAAGCTCATTCCCTCGGGATAGAGTAATTCTGCGGGCTGTAGTCTTTGTAACTCGGCGGCTAACTGCTCGCGAGATTGTGGCTCACTAAGCCAAAAACGACCGCTGCTCAGCTCTAGCGTCGCGAGTGAAAAGCTCGATTTAAGCTCGCAAATAGCTGACAATAGATTCTGTTGTTTATCATTGAGTAGCGATTCATCAGTAATGGTTCCTGGCGTGAGGATACGCACTACTTTTCGTTCGACAGGACCTTTACTGGTTGCAGGGTCTCCCACTTGTTCGCAAATTGCGACCGATTCACCGCGGGTGACTAAACGCGCCAAGTAGTTTTCAACCGCATGGTAGGGCACACCTGCCATCGGGATAGGTTCGCCATTGCTTGCCCCTCGTTTAGTCAACGAAATGTCGAGCAATTGCGCCGCACGTTTAGCGTCATCATAAAATAATTCGTAAAAGTCACCCATCCGATAGAACAGCAACATATCGGGGTGTTCTGCTTTGATTCTTAGATACTGTTGCATCATCGGCGTGTGCGCCTGAATGCTCTGTTCAGAGGTCGGTGAGACTGGCATACTATGATTATCTTTATTCAACGAGGACTGCGTCTATGGTAACAAGCAGCGGAAACTGGGCGCAACTGATTAAACACGCAAATGCGTTAGCAGAGCAACTAAAGCAACGGCGTCAAACTGTAGCCACGGCCGAGTCGTGTACCGGCGGTGGAATAGGCTATCTTCTGACAGAGATTGCAGGCAGTTCTGGCTGGTTCAATGGCGGTCTCATCACCTACACTAATGCACTAAAACAAAAGTTGCTGGGTGTATCGAGTGAGGTACTTGAACAGCAAGGCGCGGTGTCTAAAGCCTGTGTTGAGCAAATGGCGCGCGGAGCTATGAAGCAGTGCCAAAGCGACTGGGCAATTGCTGTGAGTGGCATTGCAGGCCCCGGTGGAGGGAGTGTCGAAAAGCCAGTGGGTTTGGTGTGGATGGCGATTTGTGACGAGAAGCGCTGTGATACTTATGAACAGGTATTTGAGGGTGATCGCAGCGAAGTCAGATTAGCGACCATCGACTATGTGTTAAGTCGATTACTGGAAAATTTAAACAAATAAACTTGATACTGTGAATTTATACAGTATACTCACAGGTGTAAACGAAACAAATTGGAGCATAGCATGAGCAACGATCGTTCAAAAGCACTGGACGCCGCCTTAAGCCAAATCGAACGTCAGTTTGGCAAAGGCTCTATTATGCGTTTGGGTGACAACCAAACGATGGATATCGCATCGGTATCAACCGGTTCGCTAGGCCTAGATGTCGCCTTAGGTATCGGTGGTTTGCCGTTTGGACGAGTAGTTGAAATCTACGGTCCAGAATCAAGTGGTAAAACAACACTAACTTTACAAGTCATCGCTGAAGCGCAAAAAGCAGGTAAAACGTGTGCGTTCGTCGATGCAGAGCATGCATTAGATCCGATTTACGCAGAAGCACTAGGCGTGCGTGTTGATGACTTGCTAGTTTCGCAGCCCGATACGGGTGAACAAGCGCTAGAAATTTGCGATATGCTCGTCCGTTCAGGTGCAGTCGATGTGGTGATTGTCGACTCAGTTGCTGCGCTGACACCGAAAGCAGAGATCGAGGGCGAAATGGGCGACAGCCACGTTGGCTTGCAAGCTCGTTTGATGTCGCAAGCATTGCGTAAGCTGACCTCTAATATCAAAAAGTCCAACAGCTTATGTATCTTCATCAACCAAATACGTATGAAGATCGGTGTTATGTTTGGTAATCCAGAAACCACAACCGGTGGTAACGCATTGAAGTTCTATTCGTCTGTGCGTTTAGATATCCGTCGTACCGGGGCGTTGAAGGAAGGCGACGAAGTGGTCGGTAACGAAACGCGCGTTAAAGTCGTTAAAAATAAAGTGGCTCCACCGTTTAAAGAAGCGAACTTCCAAATTATGTATGGGCGTGGCATCTCGAAAGAGGGTGAATTGGTTGATTTAGGTGTGAAGCATAAGCTTGTTGATAAGGCGGGTGCTTGGTATAGCTACAACGGCGACAAAATTGGTCAAGGTAAAGCGAATGCAATGAAGTTCTTGCAAGAGAATTCTTCAATTGCTGAAGAGATCGAAAGTAAATTGCGTGAGCTTCTTTTGGTTAAACCTGCAAAGAAAGATAAGAATGAGGCCGCTGCTGATGATGGCAAAGACAAGGGTAAGTCGAAAGCGAATACCGATGATGACTTGTCATTGAGCTAACCTTTAGCAATCGATAAAAAAGCGCCTCAGGGCGCTTTTTTTTATCAAATCATCTGTCTCGAGCTGCTTATATTCGGGGTGGTTGAACAGAAAATAGCTCTTGGTGCAGTCTTGCAGCATAAGCATCGGTCATGCCAGAAAGATAGTCGGAAATGACGCGTGCAGAGTTCCAACCTTGCTGCTTCGCCGCTTTGTAGCGTGTTGCAGTATTGTCAGGCAATAATCGGTCTGGCTCTACTGATAACGCATCGAACAGCTCCATGACAATTTGTTGCCCCTTAAACTCCTGCACTTGCATTTCTGGTTTACGAATCACAAAGGTAAAAATGAAATGCTTCAAAGCGTTTAACAGCTGTTGTTCTGTCTCGGCCAATTGCGCCTTGTAAGATAGTAAATCGGATTCAAACTGTTCACTCTGACAGACGAGTTGAGTAGAGGTTAGTATACGATTGACTAAACTACCAATTGCCGCTTTGCGCTGATAATGATGACTCGAAAATAAGTTATCGGTGAGTTCTACGGCGTCAAAATCGACGAGAGCAGAGGCAAGTTCTTGAAGCTTAGGAAACATTTGCTCGAGCCAAAGTTCACGATTGATTAAGCCAACTACGATTGCATCCTCAAGGTCATGCACACCATAAGCGATATCATCTGCGATCTCCATGATGGAGGCGTCGACACTTTTAAATGCGCTGCGACCATGACGATCCGTGGTGGGCATTTCGCTGAACTGACCCAAGTGTTCACGGTCGGATGCAGAAAGTGGCTCAAGTAACCAATCGAGTGCAATACTATCATCATCGTATAAGGCTTTAGCCGGTAACCACTGGCGGGTGGGTAAGTGGCGAAAATGAGTGACATCATCGGGCAAAATTGCTCTTCGTGCCGCCGACATCAACACAGGGTATTTAAGCAAGCCCAGCAAGGTACGTCGACACAAGTTCATACCGGCATCGGGTGTGTAGGCTTCAATTTGCGTCACAATACGAAAAGTTTGCCCATTACCTTCAAATCCACCGTGACGTCGCATCATATAATTGAGTGCTATCTCACCACCATGACCAAATGGCGGATGGCCAATATCGTGAGCGAGACAAAGTGATTCGATTAATGACTTCGAAAGACCCAGTGAGCGACTTATATCGGGTTGTTGCTGGTGAAGATGCGCGACTAGGCTTGAACCGATTTGACTGGCTTCTAATGAATGAGTGAGTCGTGTACGAGGGAAGTCATGCATACCAATATACATAACCTGTGTTTTGGCCTGCAACCGACGAAATGCCGCCGAATGCAAGATACGTGCTTTATCACGCTGAAATGGTGAGCGGGTATCACCTTGTCGAGAAGGCGCTTCTGCTTGACGCGCTAACCACGCTGATGAATGCATACTGACGTCCTATTTAAGTTTTTGCGAAGGATTGACCCCATTGTTGTGCTTGTTGGTAATATTCAATCAGTTGTGCGGGTTTTATACGTAACCGCTGGGCTAATCGTTCAAGCTGCGTCCAGTTTCCCTGTTCTAAAACCTCACAGGTACGCAAGAAGAAAGCCATTGGACCCGTGCCTTCGATGAGTGGACGTTTTATTTCCTTAGCAATTGCAACGCCTGACAGGATCACCGTTAATTCGTTATCCATCATTGCATCGAGCTTCGATAGAACACCCGTCAAAAAGGCACTGGCAGGTTCTACTTTATACTGCTCATTATGTTGTGCTAAAAGCTCCATAAATCGGGCGCGAATAAACGAAAGTTTTATTAGTTCATCGGGCTTTCCGTCAGCGAGTGATGCGGCCGCAATCAGAGCGCTAAACTTACGAATTTCGACTTGACCTAGTCGCACAATCGCTTGTTGAATCGAATTAATTTCTGACTGCCGACGGAAAAAGGCTGAATTAACAAACTTGAGCAGTTTATAGGTCAAGCCAATATCTTGCTCGATCAGCTCGGCGACCGAGTCGATATGATAATTAGGTTCACTGGTGAGTTCGAGTAGGCGCATGCAAACGGCCTGTGAAGAGCTCAACACACGTTTTTGAATAAGTTCTGGGCGCGCAAAGAAATACCCTTGAAACAGTGTGAATCCGAGCGACTTGGCTTGTTGATACTCATCATAGGTTTCTATTTTTTCAGCCAATAAACGACCTGTAAAAAAACGCAAATCCTTAAGCAGCTGATTAATATGAGCGGTATTCATTGCACGAAAATCGACTTTTATAATGTCGACGTAGGGCAGGAATTCATGCCAGCCTGGATGATACTCAAAGTCATCTAATGCTATTTGGTAGCCTTCACCTTTATAACGTTGGACGGCTTCAAGAATGGCCGGTGTGGGTGGGATATCCTCTAAAAGCTCGATCACGGTTTTATCTGTCGGCAGCAGGCTGGGTAAGCCATCGAGTAAAGCGCTTTCAGAAAAATTTACAAAAGCAAAATTATTATCGGTTAATAATTTTACCCCGGCGTTGAACTCACTTCCTTCAACTAACCGTATAGTAGCCTCATCGGATGCGATATTAGGAAACGAATTATTTGGCCCATCTCGAAAAAGTAGCTCATATCCGTATATAGCTTTTGATTCGTTGAGTATGGGCTGACGAGCAACGTAAAAAAACACCGAGTAGACTCCACGCTTGTAATTAATCTATCCTTGACGTTAGTGTGAACAGTTTACGCATATTGTTAACAATTGGGAAGTCGCGACATGTCAGAAGTTAAAGTTGCTCTTGCGCTGGGTTCGGGAGCCGCAAGAGGCTGGTCTCATATTGGTGTGATTAAAGCGCTAGAAGAAATGGGCGTGCATATCAATATGGTTGCAGGTACCTCTATTGGATCGTTGGTGGGCGCGGGCTACGCCTCGGGCCGCATAGAGGAAATAGAAGACTGGGTTTTGAATATGGGTCGTTGGGAAGTTTGGAATCTTCTCGATTTTGGCTTCAACCAAGGCGGACTTATCGGTGGAGAAAAGGTATTCAATGTCGCTCGTGAGCAATTCGGGGCTAAAAAAATCGAAGACTTACCGATTACCTATGGCGCTGTGGCGACCGATCTTTACAGCGGCCGTGAAATTTGGTTGCGAAAAGGTGACTTATACGATGCTTCACGTGCTTCCAGCGCTATGCCGGGGGTTCTTGCTCCCACAGCATTTGATGGGCGATGGTTGATTGATGGTGGGCTAGTGAATCCAGTCCCGGTTTCGTTATGCCGAGCACTCGGTGCGGATTTCGTAATTGCTGTACACCTCAATTCGCAACTCAATGCGCGTGTCGCCGAGCAGCGAGGGCGTAGTATTCCACCCCAAACTGAAGCTGAGCAAGTACAAAAGGAAAAAATAGATGAAAACGAGGGCAACGCCGAGCATAGCTTCTTTGAGAACTTTTGGTCGAGCAGCAGTCACTACATTGATAACTTAAAAGATAGGTTCAAGGCGAATCCTCATAAACCACCCGGTATGTTTAGCGTCATGTCAGGAGCAATTGATATTATGCAAGAGCGTATTACAAAGGCTCGAATGGCGGGTGATCCGCCCGATATTTTAATTCAGCCCAAACTCGGACATATAGGCATCATGGAATTTGATCGCGGTAAAGAGGGTATCGAGATTGGCTACGAAACGACTAAGCGGATGGAAGGCTTAATTATGGACGAAATCCAACTGTATGCTGAGCGTCGCGGCTGAAACCTCACTTTCGAAAACATAAAAAAGCCACCGTTAAGGTGGCTTTTTAGTATCTAACTGCAGCGTCTAACTACTTAGCTTTACTTGGCAGTGTGATAATGGTCATCCATGATCTGTTCCATTTCGTCGAACTTATCACGGAGGTTTTGGTCGGGTTCTGCCGTTACCAAGCTACCGACGATGATAGCGATAGTCGAGATAATGAAACCTGGAACGATTTCATATACGTACGCGCTTAGATGCTCGCCGCCAACGGTTGGACCGTAGATCCAGATAAGGACAGTAATAGCACCTAACAGCATACCGGCAAGTGCACCGTGACGGTTCATACGACGCCAGAATAAGCTTAAAATAACGACTGGACCAAAGGCTGCACCGAAACCGGCCCACGCGTTAGATACGAGTGAGAGAATCGTGTTTTCGGGGTTCCACGCTAACCAAATAGCGACTAAAGAGACCAGTAATACAGAAATTCGCCCGACGGCTACAAGCTCTTTATCAGACGCATCTTTGCGTAAGAACGCTTTATAGAAGTCCTCGGTGAGTGAACTTGAGCTCACTAACAGCTGCGAAGAAATGGTACTCATGATAGCCGCAAGAATCGCTGCTAGCAGGAAGCCACCAATCAGCGGATGGAATAGGAACTGCGAGAAAATGATGAAAATCGTTTCCGCATCGTTCAGCGTCATTTGAGTTTCCGCCACATAAGCAATACCAACAAAGCCTGTCGCCATGGCACCGATGATTGACACAAACATCCAGCTAATACCAATGCGACGTGCGTTTTTGATATCACTCACTGAGCGGATCGCCATAAAGCGCACGATAATGTGGGGTTGACCAAAATACCCCAGACCCCAAGCGAGCAAGGATATGATACCGAGTGCGGCGAGACTTTCCCCGGTGGAGCCGTCCATAAAGAAGTCGAGGAATTGGGGGTTGATGTCTTTGACTTGACCAACCACGTCGCTGTAACCACCGAGCTCTGCAAAAGCGACGATCGGCACCAATACCAGTGCGACAAACATGATACAGCCTTGCACAAAGTCCGTCATACTGACGGCTAGGAAACCACCGAACAGGGTGTACGCGCAGACAACACCAGCGGTTACCCATAAGCCTGTCGTGTAGTCCATGCCGAAGGAGCTATCAAATAGCTTACCCCCTGCGACTAAGCTCGCTGATGTGTATAACGTAAAGAAGATAATGATAACGACGGACGAGAAAATACGTAGCGCACGGCCTTTATCATTAAAGCGGTTAGCAAAATAATCCGGAATGGTAATCGCGTCATCGGCTACTTCAGTGTATGTGCGCAATCTGGGTGCGACAATCACGTAGTTAAGATAGGCGCCAATGACCAAACCCACAGCAATCCATAGTTGCGATACGCCGGCAACATAAATCGCTCCGGGTAGACCCATCAACATCCAACCACTCATGTCAGACGCACCTGCAGACAACGCTGTCACAGCGGGCCCTAACCCACGGCCACCTAGCATATAGCCAGAAACCGAGTCGGTTGACTTCTTATAGGCATATAAGCCAATGCCCAGCATGACAATGAAGTACAGCGCTAGCGATATCAGAGTACCTGTTTCCACATTAAACTCCTGTCTTGTTATTCGGTAACCTTAGCGCTCGAGTTACCGGTTATTTGAGAATGATTAATTAAGTGTTCATGCAACAAGGCTTGTACGTAAGGTTGTTGCTTCTCTGTTAATAAACGTTCTGTTTCATTAAACGCGATCATTTTACCACGATATAAAATTAAGATCTTGTCAGCAATATGTTTCACGATCTGTGGCGAATGTGTCACGATAATATAAGAAATACCCATATCTTTTTGAAGATCGAGCATTAGATTAATAATTTGTGCTCTAACGGATGGGTCGAGTGCGACCAAAGCCTCATCAGCTACGACGATTTGCGGATCCAAAATAATGGCTCGCGCAATCGCGACACGTTGCTTTTGTCCGGTCGAGAGCATGTGCGGATAAAACGCCGCATGCTCTGCCAGCAAGCCCACCTTACGTAAAGTACTGTGAATCAGCTGTTTTCGTTCACTATTGGACATTTCGCGATTGAATAAGAGAGGCTCTTCAAGCTGTTGACCTACTGTTAATTGCTGGTTCAAAGATTTATCGCTGTCTTGAAAGACCATACGAATATTTTGGCAACGACGCTTGGATTGTGCGTAATTCAGCTTTTGACCATTTAAATACAGTTCACCGCCAGATGGCGCTTCGACCCCGGCAATAATTTTAGAGAGCGTGGATTTACCTGAGCCTGTTTCGCCCATAATAGCGAGCGTTTCCCCCGCTTCAAGTGTGAAGGAAGTCGGTTCTAAAGCGACTGACTTCTTACTCCACGGCCAAGAACGGCGTGGTCTGAAGGTCTTAAATAAATCGACCGCTTCGAGTAAGTGACTCATGCTTCAGGCTCATTTAAAGGGAAGTGACAATAATAGCTCTGCTCATCGCGATGGCGGACCAAAGGCGCTTTGACACACTGTTTTTGCGCGTATGGACAACGAGGTCCCAATCGGCAGCCAATGGGCATATGGCGCAATGTAGGCACGGCACCGGGCAAACTCGGTAACTTGGATTTAGGCTCAAGTTCCGCGTGTGCTTGGAGACTCATTTTTATCATCGCATCGGTGTAAGGATGAGCAGGGCGGTTTAATACAGTTTCCGTATCACCGTGCTCCATCATTTGGCCGCAGTATAACAGTGACACACGTTGGGTTGCGGGTAAGATTGAGGCGACATCTTGAGTAATTAAAAGTACCGACATGCTCTGACTTACCGCAAGCTTTCCCAATAATCGTTGGATTTGATCCTTCGTCGAAGGCTCCATTGCTGTTGTCGGTTCATCGGCGATCAGCAACTTGGGGCGGTGGGCGATTGCAATGGCAATACTCACTTTTTGAGCAATACCCTCCGAAAGCTCATAAGGGTAACTTTTCATTATGGCATCATGATCGCGAATACCGACCCGGTGAAGCAATTGAGCAACGCGTGTTTTGCGGTCGATTCTGCGATGCATAAAAGTGCCCGTTACGTCTCCGGCAGGGATAGCTTCAGTAATTTGTTCTGCGACGGTTGAGTTAGGATCGAGATAGGCTAATGGATCTTGAAAAATCATAGCCATATCGCGACCGGTTATCGCGCGACGCTGTTTGGGCGTCATCGCCAGCAAATCTTTGCCATTCCACCAAAGCCTGTCAGCAGTAACGTCCCAAAGCGGATTCAATACTCCAATAACGGCTTTAGCGAGAAGACTCTTACCGGAGCCCGATTCACCCACTAATGAGTGAACCTCACCTTCTTTTAACTGCAAGCTGACTTTGTCGAGCACACGCACACGTCCGTGAGGGCCATCCATTTCAATCGTGAGGTTACGAATATCCAATAGGTCCATACTAGGTGTCCATGCGTTGTTTAATGGCGCGACGTAAGCTATCACCTACAACGTTGATGGCCATTATGGTGACAAAGAGTGATAATCCAGGGAGCACCATACTCCACGGCGATAGGTATACCTCATCTAGGCTACGAGCAAGCATGCTCCCCCATTCGGGGGTTGGGCTTTGTACACCTAACCCCAAAAAGCTGAGTGCGGCAATATCCATAATCGCGACCGATAGCGCGACGGTCAGCTGCATCACCAAAATAGGCGTAATATTGGGTAAAATCACCCGATACATGAGATACGTGTTACTACATCCATTTAAGCGTGATGCCGTGACGTAGTCCTTTTGCCATTCTTGATAGACCGCGTTCCGAGTAACGTAAATAAATTGCGGAACAAGCGACAGCGTAATGGCAATAATCGCGTTACCAAGCCCCGCTCCTAAAATCGCAATAAGCACTAGAGCGAGTAAAAAAGAGGGAATTGTTAGTAATCGATCCAGCGTCCGACCCAAAACACGCAACTTTGATTTTGTATCTGCACCGACCATAGCACCAATGAAAATTCCGATAGTCGAAGCTAGAATCACCATGATGATAGGTAGTCCAAAACTGAAGCGCCCACCAATTAGCAGGCGTGATAACATATCACGTCCCAAGTCGTCTGTACCAAACAGGAATTGCATATTGCCGTCATGTGTCCAACTTGGTGGTAAGGCAACGGCATCAACAAATTGAACATTGGCAGAATAGGGCGTTATCACAGGCGCAAGAATCACCAGCACTAATAAAGCGCCAAGTAACCAGAGCGAGATCATCGGCGCTAAGCGCCGTTTGAACGCAAACCAAACGAGCTGTAAGGGCGATGGATTGCGATCTTGGTAATATAATTCAATATCCGCCATATCGTTCTTCTCGAGTCATAGGAAAACGCCAGCCGCGGTAAATTTCAACTAATAAATTCAGCACTAAAATTAACCCCATGAGAGTAAACAAGACCATCTGAATAATGGGATAATCTCGCTCGATAATCGCCTTTAACAACCAAGCCCCTGCACCTGGCCAATTAAAAATATGCTCTACGATTACTAAGTTGGCCATCATCAAGCCAAAAATAAATGTCATTTGTGGTAAAACATCTTGCAGCACATTGGGTAGCGCATGTTTGAATAAGAGCCGTTTCTGACTCAGTCCACGTGCTCGGGCTGCTTTCACATAAGGTTTCTGCAACACCTCAATGGTTTGGTTTCGAGTAATGCGCAGCAACAGCATGGACGGCAAACTTGAGAGGGTCAGCACGGGCAGCACAAGGTGTAAAAGCGCATCTTGGAGTGCAGCCAGCTTGTATTGGCTATCACTGAGCAAAATATCGATAATGACTGAACCTGTGATTGAATCGATCGCATACAGTGGATTGATTTGCCCAGTGATGGGGAGCCATTCGATTTGTACAGCGAACAAGAGAATTAAGAGCTGAGCGAGCCAAAACACGGGTATCGAATAGCCTGTCATGGCACTAGTCAAAATAAACTTGTCTAAATTGTGACGAAAATAATTAGCAGCCAGCATGCCGAGTGGCAAGCCGATCAGTACCGCCAGCGCAAAACTTAACAACACCAGCTCGGCACTCACCACTAAGTAAGTCGCCGCATCTTGCCAAACGTCGTTACCTGTCGACAGTGAGAGCCCCCAGTCAAATTGGGTGATATGCGCCAAATAATTTACATATTGTTGAATAACGGTACTGTCAAAAGCGCGACTCTCTAATGTTGCATTGTAAGCGGCCTGTCCATCTCGTATTCCGCTCATATTGGTAAGCGGATCCCCCGGGAACAGCCAATTAAGTGAAAACGTGACGACACTTAACACCAGAAGCGCTAAGAAGAAATAAAATAAGCGAGTCATTAAATAACGGGTCATTGGGCAGGTAGCTCCTTCCCTGCAAGTCTAAAGCTGATACCGCCATAAGGTGGCAGCTCCACGCCCTTGACGTACTCTCGTTGCGCCTGATAACGCATTGAGTGGGCAATCGGCAACAAGGGTTGTTGCTGCATCAGCAACTGCTGTGCGGAGTGATAAAGCTGCTTTCTTTGAGCATTATCCGTAGTTGAAATCGCTTGGTAAAGAATCTGATCGAAGCCGTTATGACACCAATTAGCGCGGTTGCTGCCACTTGCAACCGCTGCACAACTTAGCAAGGGTCGGAAAAAATTATCAGGATCGGCATTATCGGCATACCAACCTATCAATACGGTATCGTGCTCCGAGCGGCTTAGCCGACGTCTGAATGTATTCCATTCGTAGCTTATAATGCGTGCATCAACACCCACCTCTGCCAAGTCTGACTGCATTAACTCCGCCATACGGCGCGCGTTTGGATTGTACACGCGCTGTACCGGTATAGCCCATATATCCATTTTAAATCCACGCGGGATTCCCGCTTCTCTGAGCATCTTGCGCGCCTTTTCTGGATTATAGTGATACTTAAGTTCTGCATCTGAAGACGCCCAAGAAGTGGGCGGTAATATGGATTCTGCTAACTCGGCATTACCGTAGTAAATTGTATCAATGATGGCTTCGCGATTGATCGCATAGCTCAATGCTTGTCGAACTCTAGGGTCGTCGAAAGGAGGTCGTTGAGTATTAAAAGCCCAGAACGACACATTAGGACTTACCTCCGATCGAACCTCAATTTCTTTCCGGTTCAATGACTTCAACTCACTGACGAGTGGATAAGGAATGACATCACACTCGCCGGTCACCAACTTCAGCATGCGCTTGTTAGCGTTAGGCGTTATGGAGAACACTAGACGCTCGATACTCGGTCCTTGACGCCAATAGCTTTCGTGGCGTTGATAGCGAATGTAATAATCCTTTTTAAAAGCAACGAATTTAAAAGGGCCCGTGCCGATGGGCCGCTTATCGATAAGTTCACGTTGGCGATTGCTCGCCAATTGATCCGCATACTCTTTGGATAAAATAATGGCAAAGTCAGTCGCTAAATTTGCAAGAAAAGAGCTATCTGGATGCGTGAGAATGATATCAACCGTGTATGGATCAACTTTCTGAACTTGGGAAATTAACTGATCCAAGCCGGTTGCCGCAAAGAACGGATAGAAACCGCCTCCAACAGAATGATAAGGCGCATCGCTATCGAGCCAGCGTCGGAAACTGAAGACGACATCATCCGCGTTGAAGTAACGCGATGGGGTGAAGTAATCGGTATCGTGAAACGTCACATTACGGCGTAAATGAAAACGATAGCGCTGACCGTTATCAAGCGCTTGCCAGTCGGTGGCAAGTGCACTGACAAAGCTCTGCTGTACCGCATCATAGTCGATTAGACGGTCATACAATTGGGATGCTGTGGCATCAACCGTGGTGCCCGAGGTGACGCGTTGAGGGTTGAAACTCTCAGGATTTCCCTCGGAGCAATAAATAAGACCATCCTGTAACGGTTCAGGCACTTGTGTTTGTTCACTACAACTCAGCAGCAAAAAACTAGTCAGTGCGGTAACTATAATCGACTGTTTAGACATTATTTTATTGCGTTCCCTCAAGCAGTTGATACTTTTTCAAGTAACCGCGCAACTGATGATAAGTAAGACCTAAGTGTTTAGCCGTGCGTTTTTGGTTATATTGACACAGTTTGAGTGCCTCGGTCAGCAATTGAATCTCGAATTGTTGCGATTGCTCCTTTAAATCGATGGGCTGCTCGATGGAGACCGGTGATAGGATTGATTCGTTAGCCGACTGCGTCGCGGCTGGACTCTCATCCTGCTCGACGCTTTGTGTCTCTGGTACCGGTCGAGTTGCCTCGGTCGATTGACTACGCGCTGGACGGTAGGGACTATCAAAGGCGTCGAAGATGATATCGCTGACCGGTATGTGACCATTACCTGTTCGATAGACGCTGCGTTCGATCACATTCTTTAGCTCACGTACATTGCCTGGCCAATGATAATCCATCAGCGCCCGCTTAGCGCGCTCACTGAATCCACTAAACAACTCATATTCAAGTTCACGCGCCATATTAATAGCAAAGTGTTCTGCCAGTATCATAATGTCTTCACGACGATGCCGCAGTGGTGGCAGAGTGATAACGTCGAAAGCCAAACGATCGAGTAAGTCATGACGAAACTGACCTGCGTCAGCGAGGCTGGGCAAATCCTCGTTAGTGGCGGCAATCAAACGCGTATCCACTTTAATAGGGCGCGTGCCACCGACGCGCTCGAATTCACCGTACTCGATGACACGTAGTAGTTTTTCCTGAACCAACATCGACGTATTAGCGAGTTCATCTAAAAACAAACTGCCACCGTCGGCACGTTCAAAGCGGCCTTCGTGTTTTTTTGATGCGCCGGTAAATGCACCAGACTCATGACCGAACAACTCACTCTCTAGCAAATTATCGTTTAGCGAGGCACAATTCAGCGTAACGTATTTCTGGTCCCAGCGTTGGGATAGATAATGACAACGCGCGGCAATGAGTTCTTTACCCGTTCCTCGCTCACCGATAATAAGGATGGGTTTATTTAAAGGTGCGACTTGAGAGACATGCTCAAGCACTTCAATGAAGCTATTGGATTGGCCTATCAGATTATCGGAGGGGCGGCTTCGGCTCATTTGATTATTTTTCCAGCTTTATAGTTATTTTTGCTAATTATTAGTCAAATTCACATAAAAAGGCAAGTATTAAAAATTGAACGCATTGAAAAACATTAATAAAATCAAACCATTACATAAAAAATATAAATTGGCGCAAATATTGAATGGATCTTGGCACGGTCGTAAGACCCAATTTGTATTTAACACCAAGGGGTATTAATTATGGGTATCTTTTCACGCTTTAGCGATATTGTTAACTCAAATATCAACTCACTGCTTGATAAGGCAGAAGATCCACAAAAAATGGTGCGTCTAATCATTCAAGAAATGGAAGACACACTTGTTGAGGTACGTTCGACATCAGCACGTTTGATTGCTGAAAAGAAAGATGTGCAACGTCAGCAGCAACGCGTCGAACACGAAGTGTTGGACTGGGAAAATAAAGCGGAGTTGGCGCTATCTAAAGAGCGCGAGGACCTCGCGAAGCAGGCTTTGATCGAGAAGCAAAAAGCGCAGCAAGCAGTCGACTCATTACAGCAAGAGTTAGAGCGAGTTGATGAAAGCTTGTCGAAACTCAACGATGAAATTTCGCAGTTGCAGGAAAAACTCGCGGATGCCAAGGCACGTCAGAAAACAATTATGATGCGAGAAAAAACTGCATCAAGCCGTTTGCAAGTGCGTAAACAGGTGGATAGCGGCAAAGTAGATGAAGCGATGATGAAGTTCGATCGTTACGAGGCCAAAATTGATGATATTGAAGCACAGGTTGATGCTTACGATATGGGCAAGCGAACTTTACGTGATGAATTTGCAGAGCTCGAAAATGAGAGTAAAGTGACTGATGAACTCGAGGCTTTAAAAGCGCGCATGAACGCAAAAAAGAACGAGAACAGTCAATAACTTAGCCTTTAGGACAAAGCAACATGGACTTTCTAGAGTTTTTGATGGCGCCCATTATCATATTTTTGGTGATTGTCGCCCCCATTTGGTTGATTCTTCACTACAAAAGCAAGCGAAATGCGAGCCAAGGTATTAGTGAAGAAGAACGCAGCCAATTGAATCAAATGAGTGAGCGAGTAGAAAAAATGCGTGAACGCGTACAAACGCTTGAGCGCATCTTAGATGCTGACTCACCTAGCTGGAGGGAACACAAATGAGTGCTACTGAACGCAAACGTCAGCTCCAACGCAACACTGAAACAGGCAAGATTGCCGGCGTATGCGCCGGTCTTGCCGACTACTTAAACATCGAAACCTGGGTGGTGCGGCTGATTTTTTTCACCGGCCTTATTTTCTCTCAAGGTTTCTTTCTCATACTGTATATCGCGGGTTGGTTAATTTTAGATAAAAAGCCGCGCTCGGAAGGGCATCTTGATATGCACATCAAGACGCGTGTGTATGGTGGTGGTAAACCCGCAAGCCAAGCTGTTGTAGAAATGGAACAAGAGTTGAAATCGTTGGATGAACAAGTGCAACGGATGGAAAAATACGTCACTTCAACACAATACAATTTGAACCGTGAATTAAAACAGCTGTGATTTCACTGAAAAAGACTCAACAACAAACCCGCGATCTCATCAATCGTGGGTTTGATCGTCATATTAGACTGGCGGTTACAGGCCTCAGCGGTGCGGGCAAAACGGCACTCATTACCGGTATGCTTGAGCAAGTGCTGAACGGTTACGATGCGAAGCAGTTAGCGTTCTGGCAAGTTAAACATTCTGGCCGTTTGCTAGGCAGTCGTCTGATAGAGAATCGTGATTGGTCGACGCCACGGTTCGCGTATGAAGAGGCGGTGAAAGTGCTTACTTCAGCACATCCAAGTTGGCCCTCGTCTACGCGTGACGTGAGTGAAATTCGCTTTGAAATCAAATATCAGCCACGTTCTGGTCTTGCTAAACATCTAATGGATGAGCGTCGACTCGTGGTTGAGTTGGTCGACTATCCCGGTGAATGGTTATTAGACTTACCACTACTGCAAAGCCATTACGGTGCGTGGTCCGCTCAGCAGAACCAATTGAATCAACACGGCGAACGCGCCAACCATTTTGCGTCATGGTATCAGCAGGCTCAATCGCAACTTGAAAATGGACCTGTATCTGATACGACCCTGCGAGAGCTGGCACAGGGTTACCAGCAGGCTTTAAAATCAGCTCAAGCAGCGGGCTTTTACAACCTGCAACCAGGTCGTCATTTGCTTCCGGGACAACTCGAAGGAGCGCCTGTATTGGCATTTTTCCCTTGGCCATTCAGCGATCAAAACGCTACGCAATTTGAACATTTAAAGCGCGTATTTGAGCGTTATAAGGATCAGGTCATCAAACCGTTTTATAAGAATCACTTTCAGGGATTTAATCGACAAGTGATTTTGGTCGATGTGCTCACCGCGCTCGAACAGGGAAAGGCGCGCTTTGATGAGCTAATAGAAACGCTCACAGGTCTGTTAAATAGTTTTGAATATGGCGAGAACGCGCTGTTGAGGCGGATAATTTCACCCGCTATCGATAAAGTAGCGTTGGTAGCGTCCAAAGTCGACCATGTGGGACCGGATGGGCAACAGGCACTGAATCAATTGTTAGCTGAGATGTTACGTCGTTCACGTCAGCACTTTCAGTTTGAACGGATCGAACATGAACTATTCGCCGTGGCCGGTATTGCAACCAGTAAAGCAGGGCGTTTAAGCGATGGTACCGTGGTGTTAGACGGTTACTTAAAAGGCAATCAAAAAGTGCGTATTGGCGCACCTGCGGTTCCTACGCAGTTACCCAATGCCGATCAGTGGCAGCAGGGCTTTGAATTTCCACAATTCGTTCCGCACTTTAGCGCCGCTGATTCCCCCTTACCGCACATTCGGCTCGATCAGCTACTCGAGTTTCTGTTAGGAGATAAGTTGAAGTGAAGCAGGATACCCAATTAAAGTTCTATGCCATTGATGAGCCGATTGATAAGGTCGAAGATACGACTGCCGATATGAATGCCGAAGCTGCTGAAACTATCGCGATATCAACGCGGCGAAAAGGTCAAACTAAACTACGAAAATTGGCACTGGTGACCGTTGTTGCTGTTTTCATCGGGGTGCTCACCGAGACGATACTTGGCATCTATGGGGCCTTTCAATCGTCATTCTGGCTTGGCAGTCTCTGGCTTGTCGTGAGTGTACTGCTATGCCTAACGCTATTTGGATTTTTTATCCGTGAATGGTGGTTGTTAAGAAAGCTGAAGCAACGTTGGCAGATGCAGGCGCACTTTGATGAGCAATCACACATCCAAGCATTACACCGGCCCGATTTAGAACAACAATGGCGGCAACAGCGTCAGTCGCACTGGAACGAACAAGAAATCGCGACACGCTTTGAGCAGGATATTTTAGCGAATGTCGATCAGACAGCGATGCGACGAATTCGCAAATGGTCCTTGGAAGCTGCCGCATTGGTCGCTATCAGTCCAAGTAGCCTCGCCGATATGCTACTGCTGCTTTGGCGTAATCAACGCATGATCAGTGAACTGTCGCGCCTTTACGGAGTGAAGCTCGGTTATTGGAGCCGCATTAAATTATGGCGTCATATACTGACAAACTTAGCTTATGCGGGCGTGAGTGAGCTTATCGTTGATATGGGTAGCCAATGGTTAAGCACCGAGTTGGTTGCACGTCTCTCAGCACGAGCGGCACAAGGCGTCGGTGCAGGGTTACTGACAGCCCGTTTAGGGTTACAAACTATACGACTCGTTAGACCTTTACCTTACGTACACACGCAAAAACCGAGCTTACTATCCATGCAAAAGCTGTTGGTGAAGGATTTAGCAAAACAGTTTCCAACAATGTTTAAAAATAAATCTGAACACGCTCCAAGCGATACCAGTCAATCATTGTAGCTGGTTAGACCAGTTAAGTGGAAAAATAGCGTTACAGCTGCCTAAATAAATGTCGGTGGCCGAAGCATTGCCTTTTGATAGTGACTCACTGCACTCTTATTCCATAACAAAAATATGACAAATGAATATTTTTTAGTCGTGACTTTGGGACGGAATAATGAGCGCAGATAAGCAGTCAACGGAACATCATCAGCTAGCCACGCAAGTCATCCATGGCGGTAAAGCACCGCAGGATCCCGAGGGTGCATTGGTTGCTCCGTTGTATCAGACATCGACATTTAAGTTTAGTCATTCTGACCAGGGTAGTGCCCGATTTGCGGGTGAAGAGCCAGGCTATATTTACAGTCGCCTCGGTAATCCAACTGTTACGCAACTAGAAACTCGTGTAGCCGCGCTTGAAGGCTTTTCAGCAGCCGCCGCAAGTGCTACCGGCATGGGAGCGATTGCAGCGACGACCATGGCACTCGTACGCTCGGGGGATCATGTGTTGGTCTCGGACGCAATTTATGGCTGTAGCTTCGCATTGTTCAGCGATTTATTTGAGCGTTTTGGTGTAGAAGCCGAGTTTATCGATATGGCTGACGCAAGTCAGGTCACAAAGCATCTGCGCGATAATACGCGCTTCGTGTTTCTTGAAACGCCCGCTAATCCACATTTGAAACTACTCGATATCGCAGCAATTAAGACGGCGATGGGTGCTAGTGCAGCCAAACTTATTGTCGACAACACCTTTATGACCCCCCTGTTGCAACACCCGAAGTCATTGGGGGCCGATATTGTGATTCATAGCGCCACGAAATTTCTAAACGGCCACGGTGATGTGGTTGCAGGTATCGTATGTGGTGACGAGGAAACCATCGCCGATATCAAAATGACAACGCTGAAAGATATGGGCGCGACGATGAGCCCGCATGATGCGTGGCTCATTTTACGAGGGCTTAAAACACTCGACGTTCGCATGCAACGACATTGCGATAATGCCGAGAAGGTCGTGAGTTTCTTACAACAACACGAACTCATTAAGAAAATTTATTATCCAGGATTAGCCAGTCATCCCAAACACGATTTGGTGGGGTCGCAAATGCAACGTGCAGGCGCTGTTATCGCGTTTGAGCTACATAGCGACGAGGAGGGCGCGCGGGCATTTCTTGATGCGCTGGAGATGATTGCACTCGCAGTGAGTTTAGGTGATGCCGAGACTTTGATTCAACATCCAGCGTCCATGACGCACTCACCGTATACCCCGGAGGCACGCCAAGCTGCGGGCATTAGTGATACGTTACTGCGTATTGCCGTGGGTTTAGAGGATGCTAACGATATCATTGCCGATCTCAAACAAGCGCTTGATAGTGTTGCCAGCCGCTGGCGTGATTCGGCATAGCCATACAGACTTTAATTATTGATCTACACTTAAATTAGAACAGCAAGAAGAGGCATAACTATGGGTAAAGAGAGTAATTACGTATCCAAACAGCCCGATGCCGAGGGAATCATCCATTGGACTGATGAGGAGAATCAGGTTTGGCACGATTTAGTCGATCGTCAACTTAAGTGCATTCCAGGTAAAGCCTGTGATGAGTACATGAAACGACTTGAACTACTCGACTTGCCAAAAGACCGTATACCGCAGCTGCACGAGCTTAATGAAGTACTTGAGCGTGAAACAGGTTGGCAGGTTGCTGCGGTGCCGGCACTGATTCCGTTTGACGAATTCTTTCGATTGTTAGCAAATAAGCAATTCCCAGTCGCTACATTTATTCGTACTCGGGAAGAGTTCGACTACTTGCAAGAACCCGACATCTTTCATGAAATTTTCGGCCATTGTCCATTGTTGACCAATCCTGCATTTGCCCACTTTACACATCAATATGGCAAACTGGGTTATGCGGCGACACCGAAAGAACGCGTTTACTTAGCACGCTTATACTGGTTTACTGTTGAATTTGGCCTGTTACAAACGGACGAAGGCATCCGCATTTATGGTGGTGGTATTTTATCCTCACCAGCGGAGACAGAATATGCGGTGAACAGTGATAAGCCTGAACGCCATCCACTGAAAGCGTTGGATGCACTGCGAACCCCTTATCGGATCGATATTATTCAGCCTGTGTACTACACCATCAATAGTGTCGATGAATTATTTGAGATTTCAGACATGGATATCATGGCGTTGGTACGCGAGGCTATGGAACTGGGACTCTTTGAACCAAAATTCCCGCCTAAAGACGCGGCATAATAATTAACAGGAGTATTTATATGGCTGCATTAAATCAAGAACACTGTGAAGCGTGTAACGCAGACGCACCGAAGGTCAGTGATGATGAGTTGGCATCGTTGATGCGCGAGATCCCCGAGTGGACGCCGGTGAGTGACGACGGTGTGATGATGTTACGTCGCGAGTTTAAATTCAAAAACTTCCGCCAAGCATTGGAATTCACCAACAAAGTCGGTGAAATTGCTGAGGCCGAGAAGCACCATCCAGAAATTATCACTGAGTGGGGTAAGGCGACGGTGACTTGGTGGACCCATGCAATTAATGGCCTACACAAAAACGATTTTGTTATGGCTGCGAAAACGGACGAAATCTTAAATTAAGCTTAAGATTCGGCAAATAGTTCGATAGAACGTCAAAAACCCTAGCTCAAACGCTAGGGTTTTTCTGTATCCGCGCTTGAATATCCTGTACGATATACTTTACAGATCTCTCAACCTGAACGAATGACATGAGACTAGAGATAACCTGCGATGACCGTTTAGGCATTTGCCTTGATGTATTGCAGATACTTCGCGATCAAGAAATCGATTTAAGAGGTATTGAAATTGATCCGCGCGGAAAGATTTACCTAAACTTTCCTGAACTCGCGTTTGAAGACTTCAGCCACTTAATGCCACAAATACGTCGAATTCCAAATGTTATCGATGTGAAAACCATCCCATACATGCCTTTTGAGCGTGAGCATTTTGAATTTGATTTACTCTTAAGTACTTTGCCGGATCCGGTGATTTCCATCGATATCAAAGGACGTATTGATATCATTAATGATGCCGCAGCACAGTTATTAGGTGCCCCGAAGGACACCCTAAGTGGCGACTATTTGTCGCAATTCATCACTGGATTTGGACTGGCGCGCTGGCTTGATAAACAACCTAAAGAACCCGTGTTTGAAGCGGTTGTGATCAACAGTGCAGAGTATTACGCACAGATATTACCTATTTGGGTCGCTGGCGAGGACGGTAGTCGCTCTTTCGCGGGGGCTGTCTTAACGTGCAAGACCGAACCTAATGTCGCTCAGTGGCAGAACAATAAGAATGATTCTGCCTTTGATCGTTTACTCACTGAAAACGCCGCATTCAAGAAGGTGATTAAAGAAGCGCAGCGTATGGCTGAGTTGGATGCGCCTCTGTTGATAGAGGGTGAGACGGGCGTCGGTAAGGAGTTGTTGGCAAAGGCGTGTCATCAAGCATCAGCGCGCGCCGATAAACCGTTTTTGGCGATTAACTGCGCCGCGTTACCGGACAACGTTGCCGAGAGTGAGTTATTTGGGCATGGCGCAGGCAGCTTATCAGAGCACAGTGCTAAAAAGACAGGGGTGCTAGAACAAGCCGCTGGCGGTACCGTGTTACTCGATTCAGTCGGCGAGATGTCGATTAATTTACAGGCCAAGTTATTGCGCTTTTTAGAGCACGGCGTATTCCGTCGTATCGGCGAAGAACAAGAGGTTAGCGTCGATGTACGTGTTATTTGTACGGCACAAAACCACCTCTATGAGCTAGTTGAGGCGGGGACTTTCCGCGAGGATTTGTATTATCGACTCAATGTGCTCGCGCTGAATGTACCACCACTCCGTGAACGTAAAGCGGATGCCGTGTTATTGGCTGAGCATTTTATTTCGCAAGCTTGTAAATCGCTCGGGCGCAGCTTGGTTAAACTGAGCCGCTCAGCTAAGGACCGTATTAAGACCTATCAATGGCCGGGTAACGTACGTCAGCTTGAGAATACGATGTTTCGTTCGGTGTCCATGCTCGATGGCGACGTGCTCGAGGCAAATGATGTTAAGTTACCCGAAGCGCAAGTAGACGATGATCCGTTAGCCATTGAAATTGAAGATATCAGTTTGGATGAGGCGGTGCGCCGTTTCGAGAGTACTGTACTTAAACGATTGTATCCAAGTTTCCCAAGTACGCGACAACTGGCACGTCGTTTGGGTTTATCGCATACGGCAGTCGCTAATAAACTGCGTGACTACGGAATCGGTAAGCAGCGCAAGAAAAGCCAGTCTTAAATAGCTGTAAACTTTTTACGACACGCTACAACAGTGTGTACAATTAAGTTTACGGCTTATTTATCAAAGTCCATGAGGAGAGCGCGTCTTAACGCGCTCTCTTTTTTTGTAAATAAAAGGTTACAAAGTTTGACGTGGCGCAACGATGGGTAGTTTTTACGCTTTACTCGCTCAATTTAACTAACCCCCCTAAAGTAACGATTACACAAAACAAAAAAACACCCATGTAATCGAATACAGAAGGAAGTAGTTATGAGCGATATGAATTATAACCCACTCAACACCGACGGTTTTGAGTTTGTTGAGTACACTGCCCCTGACGCCAAAGGTATCGCAGCTCTTAAAGACTTGTTTGATAAGTTGGGCTTCACCGAAGTGGCTAAGCACAAAAGCAAAGAAGCGTGGCTGTATAAGCAAAACGATATTCAGTTCGTGATCAATTCACAAGTAGGTGGACAAGCCGAGGAATTCGCTAAAAAGCACGGCCCGAGTGTATGTGGTATGGCATGGCGTGTGGCGGATGCAAAAAAAGCGCTCGAGCATGCGTTAGATAATGGTGCGAAAGCATTCCCAGCAGACCAAGGCGTGATTGAGGACATCCCCGCGGTATACGGTATTGGCGAGAGTGCACTGTACTTTATCGATAACTATCAGGATATGGCCGTTTATACTGACCACTTTGAATTCTATCCTGACTGGCAAGAAAAAATGTCGTCACATGCCGCAGGTCTATATGAAATTGACCACCTTACCCACAACGTATTCCGCGGCAATATGGATACTTGGGCTGGCTTCTACGAGCGTATCGGTAACTTCCGTGAGATCCGCTATTTCGATATCGAAGGTAAACTCACGGGCTTGTTAAGCCGTGCAATGACTGCACCGTGCGGAAAAATTCGTATCCCTATTAACGAATCGCACGACGACAAATCGCAAATCGAGGAATACCTGCGCGAGTATAACGGTGAAGGCATTCAACACATTGCATTGACCAGTGACAATATCTATAAAACGGTAAAAGATTTGCGCAGTATCGGCATGGAGTTCATGGATACGCCTGATACTTACTACGAGAAAATCAATGAGCGCCTAGAAGGTCATGAAGAAGACGTTGAGGCACTTCGCGACCAGCGTATTTTGATCGACGGCGCGCCGATGAAAGATGGCATCTTGCTACAAATCTTTACCCAAACCGTGATTGGTCCTGTGTTCTTTGAAATTATTCAGCGTAAAGGTAACGAAGGTTTTGGTGAAGGTAACTTCAAAGCCTTATTCGAAAGTATCGAAGAAGACCAAATCCGTCGAGGAGTGTTGAGCGATGCGTAAGTGGATCAGCTTTCCCAAACAGGAAGGCGCGCATTCACGACAGGCTCATGCTGACTTTCCTGAGCAGGCGATGTATGAACGTGAAGCGGGTCGAAGTGGATTCTTCGGCCCTGCTACTCATTTCCATCATCAGCACGCACCGACAGGTTGGTCAGATTGGCAAGGACCGTTGCGTCCGCGCGCCTTCGACTTTAATCAATTGAAAGACCTAGACCAAGAAAACCCGTGGTTGGTAAATAATCTGCTTGAGAACGCTAACTGTAAGTTTCGTTTATGGCACTGCCAAAGCAAGATGAACTACCTGGTGCGCAATGCCGATGGCGATGACTTGCTGTTTGTTCATGAGGGCAGTGGTCATGTATTTTGTGATTACGGGCATATCAAGCTGGTTAAAGGCGACTACTTTCTCATTCCACGCTCAACGAGCTGGCGCATTGAGCCCGAAGAGCCTATGCAACTGTTGATGATCGAAGCGACTAATGGTGCGTATCAGTTACCTGAAAAGGGATTGGTCGGTAACCATGCGATTTTCGATCCGGCGGTACTGGATACACCGGCGATTGATGATGTCTTTAAGGCACAATATAGCGAAGAGCAGACGCAAACCTTCGTCAAACGTCACCAGCAGGTTTCGGTGATTACCTATCCGTTTAATCCGCTGGATGCGGTGGGTTGGCATGGCGATTTGGCACCGGTTCGACTCAATTGGCGTGATATTCGCCCGCTGATGAGTCATCGTTATCACCTGCCACCCTCAGCGCACACTACGTTTGTTGCTGAGCGCTTTGTCGTGTGTACTTTTGTTCCGCGTCCAATTGAGAGTGACCCAGGCGCGCTTAAAGTTCCGTTTTATCATAATAATGATGATTATGACGAAGTGTTGTTCTATCACGAAGGCGACTTCTTTAGTCGTGACAACATTGATCGTGGTATGGTGACCTTTCATCCGGCAGGCTTTACCCACGGACCGCATCCAAAAGCCTTTAAAGCGGGTCTAGAACATAAAAAGAAATTCACCGATGAAGTCGCAGTCATGCTCGACACGCGTGATGCATTAGAAGCATCCGACGCGGCAATGAGTGTTGAGAATCCCGACTACGTGTTCAGTTGGAAGGAGAAGTAAAACAATATGAAACTAGCAACCTATCGAAATGGTACGCGCGACGGCCAACTGATGGTCGTCAGCCGTGACTTAACCAAAGCAGTAGCCATTCCAGCCATCGCGAGTTGTATGCAAGAGCTCGTTGATAACTGGGACGAGCTTGCGCCAAAAGCTGACGCGGTTTATCAATCACTGAATCAAGGTGATGTTGAAGGGGCTGTGACATTTGAGCAGCATTTGTGTGAGTCACCGCTACCACGGGCTTATCAGTGGGCTGATGGCAGCGCTTACGTGAATCACGTTGAGTTGGTACGTAAAGCACGCGGCGCTGAAATGCCACCGAGCTTTTGGGAAGATCCTTTGATGTATCAAGGGGGCTCAGATGATTTTCTCGCGCCTCACGATGATATCGAGATGGCAAGCAATGAGTGGGGCATCGATTTCGAAGGCGAAATCGCAGTCATCACTGACGACGTCCCTATGGGGATTGAAGCCAAAGATGCCAGCCAACACATTAAATTATTGATGTTGGTCAATGATGTATCTTTACGTGGCCTGATTCCGGGTGAACTGGGTAAAGGCTTCGGCTTTTTCCAGAGCAAACCCTCATCTGCATTTTCGCCGGTTGCCGTCACGCCGGACGAGTTGGGTGACGCATGGCAAGACAGCAAAGTGCATTTACCGCTGTTATCACAATACAACGGAAAGCCTTTCGGTAAACCGAACGCGGGCGAAGACATGACATTTAACTTCGCGCAGCTGGTTGCTCACGCAGCAAAAACTCGCCATTTGGGTGCCGGTGCAATCATTGGTTCAGGTACAGTATCCAATAAGCAGGGCACCGATCATGGGACAGCGATCGCCGAAGGTGGCGTAGGGTATAGCTGTATTGCAGAAGTGCGTATGATCGAAACTATTCGTGACGGACAGCCCACAACCCAGTTTATGGACTTTGGTGATACCATTCATTTTGAAATGAAAAACGCCGATGGCGAGTCGATCTTCGGCGCTATCGACCAAAAAGTGGTGCAATACAAAGGACCGCAATAATGATGGAACTATACGGATACTGGCGCTCAAGCGCCAGTTTTCGTGTGCGCTTAGGACTCGCATTTAAACAGTGCGACTATACTTATCATCCGGTTCACCTAGTCAAAGATGGCGGTGAGCAACATAGTGAAGCGTACCGGAAACTAAACCCTTCTGAACTCGTCCCGACATTGATTGACGGTGACGTAAAACTCAACCAGTCGCTAGCCATTCTCGAATATCTCGATGATTGTTACCCCGATAATCCTTTGTTACCCACGGAACATGTTGCCAAAGCGCAAGTGCGTGCGCTCGCCTATGATCTTGCGTGTGAGCTGCAACCCGTAACTAACCTGCGTGTGTTGCAATATTTGACGGGCACGCTTAAATGCAGTGATGAACAGAAAGTTGAGTGGATCCATCACTGGGTCACGAAGAGCTTTACCGCATTTGAACAGCGTCTTGCCGATTATGCAGGTGATTATTGCTTTGGAAATTCGGTAACATTAGCAGATATTTGTTTGTTGCCGCAGGTATACAATGCACTCCGATTTAACGTGCCGCTAGACGACTATCCAAATCTAGTGCGTGTGCACAGCAATTTGTTAAAGCTGGATGCGGTTCAACAAGCCTTACCGGAAAATCAACCCGACGCACAATAAAGGAAATCAGTATGCAAAAATCCCGTTTGGTGATCGCACTGAGCGCGGCGCTCGTTACTGCGTCTTGCGCATCCACTCAAAGCACGGTTGCGCAATCTACAACCACTCATAAAGCGCCCACACCCGCGACTTTAAAAGCCGATCCACTGGCTTCGGCTGAAGGCGTGGCTGAACTTACCCTTGAGCAAATCATGGCTGATCCCGACTGGATGGGTCGTTTTCCTGAAAACGCATTTTGGAGCTTAGACGGTCAAGATATCTTGTTCTACCAAAAGCGCGAAGGTAGCGAAGTTCGCGACTTAATGATAATCAAGGGTGGACAAGGTAAACCGCAGGCTGTGCCACTCTCAGAGCAACACCTATATATCGCTGACGAAAAAGAATCGTCGGTAGCGGGTGACTGGTTAGCATACACCTATAAAGGTAATGTGTTTGTTCGTTTTGGTAATGGTGAGGTGAAGCAACTCACACGTGATAGCGAACGTCAGCACAACCTTCAAGCAATGGCGGATGGTTCGCTAAGCTATCAACAAGGTCAGCAGTTCTTCCGTATCGACGTACGTTCAGGTTTGTCACAGCAAATGGCTGATATCCAGTTCGCTGATGAACCACAAGCTAATGAAGCGCCGGCTGACTATATCGCTAAGGAAGAACAGAAGCTGATTCAGTTCGTACAGAAAGAGCGTAAAAATCGTGCCGAACAGTTTGAATATCAGCAGCAGTTACAGCAACAAAATGACACATTAGCGCCGCAGGCGTTTTATCTTGATAAACGTATGCAATGGGTCGATGGACGGTTGTCGCCGAACGGACGTTACCTGTTGGTTGCTATGTCCGAGCCACAGAGTTGGCGCGATGACGGCGATATCATGCCGAACTACATCACAGAAGATGGTCGCATTGAGCCGGAGAAAGTGCGTCGCCGTGTCGCCGATGCAAAACCTCAGCAACATCAGTTAGTGTTACTGGATCTGCAGAAGCATACTCAAACGAGTTTGACCTACAACACGCTCGACGGCTGGAACGAAGACGTATTGGCCGCGGTAAAAGCTGAAAATGCCAAGGCGGAAGGGCAGTCATACGAAAGCAAAAACGAGCCTCGTGCTATTCAGTTGATGGCTGACTGGGGCTGGGAAAACGGTGCGATTCAGTGGAACGAAGAAGGTTCGGAAGTGGCTGTCATGCTCGAAGCTTGGGACAACAAGGATCGTTGGATTGCGACCGTTGACTTCGGCGCCAAACAGTTAGAGCAGCAAGATCGCTTACACGATGATGCATGGATTAATTACACACACAATGAGTTTGGTTGGGTCGATGAAGATACGCTTTGGTTCATGTCCGAAGCGGATGGCTACTCACATCTGTATGCGCGTGATCTTGATCAACAAACCACGCAGTTAACTGAAGGGCAATACGTGGTTGAAACACCGACACTATCGGCTGATAGCAGTCAGTTGTACTTTCAAGCCAATCAACCCCACCCGGGTGTTTATGAGATTTACCGAGTTGCGGTGGATGGCTCAAGTGAGCCTGAACAGCTCACTGACTTAGGTGGAATGACGGGCTACGAATTAAGTCCAACGAGTGAACGGTTATTACTCACGTATTCGACTCCTTTGATGCCGCCTGAGCTTTACGTCAAGAATGCTGATGCGACAGATGAAGCACAGCGACTTACACACACCGTGTCGGAGAAGTTTTTAAGTATTGACTGGACCGCGCCGGAAATCGTGCCAATTGCTTCATCCCACGTAGATGAACCGATTTATACGCGAGTATATAAGCCGGAAGGTTTTGATGCCGAACGTGCTGAAGAGTATCCAGCAGTAGTCTTTATTCACGGCGCGGGTTACCTGCAAAACGCGCATATGGGCTGGTCCGGCTATTTCCGTGAGTTTATGTTCCATAGCTTCCTTAACAAGCAAGGTTATGTCGTTGCCGATCTCGACTACCGAGGTTCGAAAGGTTACGGACGTGATTGGCGCACCGCTATCTATCGCCAAATGGGCACACCTGAGGTTGAAGATTTGGTCGACGTAACGGATTGGCTACAAACCAATGTGAACGTTGATGGCGAGCGCATGGGTACTTATGGTGGCTCGTATGGTGGCTTCTTAACCTTTATGGCGCTATTTAAAGAACCTGGTTTATTCCAAGCGGGTTCGGCGCTGCGTCCAGTGACCGACTGGGCACATTACAACACGGGTTATACGTCCAATATTCTTAACCTACCGCAGGATGATGCGATTGCTTATCGCCGTAGCTCACCCATTTATTATGCGGACGGTTTAGAGGACGCCTTGTTAATTAACTCACCGATGGTGGATGACAACGTATTCTTCCAAGACAGCGTACGCCTTGTGCAACGTTTGATTGAGTTGAAAAAGACCGACTGGGAAACCGCGATTTATCCAGTGGAGCCGCACGGCTTCCGTCAGCCGGAGAGTTGGTTAAACGAATACCGTCGTATCTACAAGCTGTTTGAGGAAAACTTACAGCAGGATTAATCCTGCTGTGTTTTCTGCCTGTTTACGGCGTCAGCTAACCGACGCCGTTGCAGGAACCAAGTCACTCCGCCAGCAATCATGCCGGCTGCATGAATCAAGGCGACATCCGGGCCGACAAAATGGTCAGGTCTAAAGCCTGCTAGCTCTGCAATTACTTTACCCAGTAAAACCACAATGACTGCGAGGTACCAAGGCTGCTTGAGTGTCGCATTGATGAGGCACACTAAAAGCAAACCATGCAGTACTCCCGATAATCCGACATATTCTATCGTCTCTGGCCACAGCCATAGCAGACCACCGCTTATTACACTGATCAGCAGGTAGTTATTGAATAACTGACGCATATCGAATTGGTCATTAAAAATGCCGACGACCAATGCGAGTCCAGCCATATTAAATAGCCAGTGATTCCAACCTAGGTGGAGCAAGGGCGCTGTTACTAAACTCCAAATCCTGTCACTCAATTCAGCACTATTAAATGCGAGCACGTCATGACCGGGCAGCCATTGGATAATCGCCGAAATACAAATGATGAGTGCGGCGGCCATCGCACCACTAGTGAGTGACTGATTTTTATTCATAAGCGTTTGCCTGTTACCCTGTAGCTCCGTATGATAGAAGTCACTACTTGTACCAGATGTTAGGGCTATCATGAAGTCAATTAATACCTCGCATTGGATTTTATCGTCTATCGCGGCTGCTTTACTCGCGGCTTGCTCACCCGCTCAATCCGGTGCCAGCGCAACAGCTGCTCCACAAGATTCAGAACCGAAACAAGAAGCGCGTGAGCCTGAGATGGCTACGGGGTTTGCGGATAAAAAAGCGGTCGTAACGGATCAGTTTATGGTCACCGCTGCTAACCCTCATGCAGTCGAGGCAGGTTATAAGGTGTTAAAAGAAGGTGGTAGCGCTGTTGATGCCGCTATCGCAGTACAAGCCATGTTAGGTTTAACCGAGCCACAATCCTCTGGGATCGGTGGCGGCGCGTTTATTCTTTACTGGGATAACGAGCAACAAAAACTGTATACCATTGATGCTCGCGAAACGGCTCCTAAAGAGGCGACGGAAGCTTTGTTTCTTGACCAAGACGGTAACGCGCCACCTTGGATTGAGGCAGTGGTCGGCGGGCGTTCAGTGGGCACCCCAGGTGTACTGCGTGGTTTAGAGTTGGCGCACGATAAATGGGGAAAGTTGGATTGGCAGCCGCTGTTTAAAGACGCCATCGATTTGGCGGAAACAGGCTTCGAAGTCTCCCCCCGACTTGCCAAACTCGTTAAGAGTGAGATTAATCCTGGTGTTAAGAAACTGCCAATCATTGCCAACTATTTATTTCCCAATGGAGAGCCTGTTAAAGCGGGTTCCACATTGGTCAACAAGGATTATGCTGAAAGCCTGAGCTTGATAGCCGAACAAGGAGCCGATGCTTTTTACCAAGGCCCCTTGGCTGAAAAAATTGTTGATGCCGTACGGCATAGTGCTATTGCGCCAGGCGTCTTGAGCACCAAGGACTTAGCCGAGTATCAGGCTGTCATTCGAGAACCTGTGTGTGATGCTTATCGCCAGTATCAGGTCTGTGGTATGGGTCCGCCTAGCTCTGGCGGTCTAACGACGCTACAGACATTGGGTATTTTGCAAAACTATGATGTTTCATCGTGGCAGGTGAATGGCGAAGAATTTGCTCATTATTTTACGCAGGCGTCGCGCTTAGCATTTGCTGATCGTAACCAATGGATCGCCGATCCAGATTTCGTTTCGGTGCCAGTGGAAGGGATGCTCAATGATGAATATTTAAGCAAACGCGCGAAACAGATCGGGCGTGAAGATATGGTTAAGGCGAAACCGGGCTTATATCTCAAACCTGAGTACCAACAAGATATTGCTTACGAACGACCTAACACGAGCCACATGTCAATCGTCGATAGCGAAGGCAATGTGATTTCCATGACCACGAGTATCGAAATGGCGTTCGGCTCAACGGTGATGGTTGAAGGCTTTATTTTAAATAATCAGTTGACTGACTTTTCACTGACGCCGATGGATGAAGCTGGACGTAAAATTGCGAATCGTGTGCAGCCTGGTAAACGACCGCGCAGTTCAATGTCACCAACGATTGTGTTAAATCAATCGGGCGACCAGGTCGTTCATGCGTTGGGATCTCCGGGGGGTAGTCGAATTATTAATTATGTTACGCAAACCTTGGTTGGCTTGATTGACTGGAATCTTAACATGCAACAGGCCATTGACTTGGGTCATGTGACTAACCGAAATGACTACACAGCCTTGGAAAAAGGGCGCGATATTGCAACCTTGAAAGCGGTATTAGAAAAACGAGGCCATGAAATAAAAGTTATCGACTTGAATAGCGGTATTCACGGCATTACCCGCTTGCCCAACGGCCAACTGCGAGGCGGGGCAGATCCTCGTCGCGAAGGGATCGTAATGGGTCAATAATTCGTGAGTTATCTATTAAAAATATCGTCTAATGTTGCTGCTATCGTGATATTGCTTGGGTTGGTAGGGTGCGAGCCTGCCAACCAAGAGATCTATACCGATAGAATGGGGCACAAAACGAGTCAAGAAAATCAGAGTAAAATGCACGCGGCATTGAGTTTCTATTATGCGATTTATCGCGAAGGGGATATTAACAAAGCCAAGAGTTTTACAACTGATAGGCTGGCTAAGTTGTTAACCCATTATGGCTCCGCGAGCGCGATACAGCGCTATGTCCTCAATCGTTATTTTGATAGCGTAGAAATAGAGATTGACCCAACATCGTTTACGCAATATTTGAACCGCAAAAATGAACAACGAGTGACATTAGTTTTCCAAGGAACTTATAACGGAGAGCAGGTTAAAGATCGGCGTGACATTGTCCTTGTCAGAGAAAAAGAGGGTTGGTTAGTGGATCAAATACTTGACCCACGTTACCGACCATAATCTAGACTTGCTTGGGTGTGTCTGTGTACGGCGGCCATCCAAGTGGTTTACCTGCAAGTAGGTGCAAGTGGATATGATAGACTGATTGGCCGCCATGTTCGTTGCAGTTCATCACACAGCGGTAGCCGTCTTTTGCAAAGCCAAATTGAACCGCAAGCTTACTCGCGACCAAGTATAGATGCCCTACAAGTCCCGCATCTTCCTCTTCAATATCATTGATGGTGGCAATGGCTTTCTTTGGAATAATTAATAAGTGTACGGGGGCTTGCGGGTTGATATCTTTGAAAGCGAGCGCGTGATCATCTTCATAAACAATATCCGCAGGAATCTCGCGATTGATAATTTTGGTGAAAATCGTTTCTTCTACCATAACCTTATATCCCTTATAAGTTTGTTACCCTCATGGTACATTTAGGTCGTTGGTAGGGCAATGGATCAACTGTGTTTTTGTAAGCCGGCCAATGCGGGCGCACTAATTTGACGCAATAACGACTGGTTTACGGTTGTGCGATCAGCTAATGGGATTAAACAACTTTCAGCAACATACGTTTGAATCGATGAGTTTTTAACTAAAATAAGATACCAAGGCTGTTGCTTATCGGCGCCGGATAGAACCCGCTGTTGGTACCATTCATCGCTCAAACTAAATACTGCGTCAACATCGACAATAACACCCTCATAGCCGTATAGGCAGTGCTTTATGGGTTGCCCTAAATTAAAGGACGCTCGAACAACCGAGCTTTGCTTGTTACAGGCCACTTTTTCTCACCCTACTCGTGTAATTATATTTTCTTATCGGCAAGTCTGTGCTATTCCTGAATGTAAATAATAAAACATGATCGAGGTGCGCTCATGCATGATGACGATAAACGAAGCGACCGACGAGTACCGGTCAGAACATCGGCGACAATCGAGTTGGATGGGCGGCGAGTATCAGGCGCCTGTAGTGACTTGAGTGCACACGGTGTTCTGTTAATTTTACCTGAGCGACTGAATGTGGGAACACATTTTGATGTAGTGGTAAAAGCCGCAGGCGGCGGAATTGCAGATTTACGAGCCACCGGCATGGTCGTTCGCGTTGACGATGCCGGTGACGAAGGTTATGAACACGGATGTAAGCTCATCGATGTGTCATAACCTGACGATCTACATGACGCGCATGCCGGGTTTAGCGCCTTCGTGTGGATTTAAGATATAAATTTCATCTTTACCAGGACCGGCGGCCAGTACCATCCCCTCTGATAAACCAAAACGCATTTTACGTGGAGCCAGGTTGGCAACCATAACAGTGTGTTGGCCAATCAATTTCTCAGGTGCGTACGCCGATTTTATTCCCGCAAACACTTGGCGTTGCTCACCACCCAAGTCCAATGTCAATTTCAGCAGTTTGTCTGCGCCTTCAACGTGCTCAGCATTAACAATCAGTGCCACGCGCAAATCAACTTTTGCGAACTCATCAAAATTAATGGTTTCTGCAATAGGTTCTTTGGTGAGCTCGTCATTGGGCTCGGCGTGAACTGCTGGCGATTCGTTCGCCGCTTGTTGCTCTTTTGAGTCTTCTAACATCTGCTCAATATCCTTCATTTCTACGCGCTGCATTAACGCCTTAAATTTATCAATAGGATGGTTGGTTAACACTTGTTTGTGGCTATCCCACGAAAATTGGTCATTTAAGAAATGCTGAACCGACTTGGATAGTTCAGGTACTACCGGTGTTAAATAAACCATCAAGATGCGGAATAAATTGATACCAAGTGAACAAATATCATGCACTTCACTGGCCGCATCAGGATTTTTAATCAGCTGCCACGGTTCTTTATCGGCAATGTACTGATTTGCGCGATCAGCCAGCGTCATGATCTCACGCATTGCTTTAGAGAATTCGCGCTGTTCATAGAGTTCAGCAATCTCAGTACCCGCATTTTGGAAATCTTCCAATAGAGCGGAGTCAGCGACCGACGCCGAAAGCTTCCCATCGAATTTTTTGGTAATAAAGCCGGCACAGCGACTGGCGATATTAATCACTTTGCCGACTAAGTCGGAGTTCACTCGCTGGGCGAAATCAGTCAAGTTAAGATCTAAGTCGTCAATGCGACTCGTCAATTTGGCTGCAAAGTAATAACGCAAGTATTCTGGGTTTAAATGGTCTAAGTAGGTTCTTGCTTTGATGAAGGTCCCCTTAGACTTGGACATTTTAGTACCGTTGACGGTGATAAAGCCGTGCGCCCAAACGTTAGTCGGTTGACGGAACTGAGCACCTTTTAGCATCGCTGGCCAGAATAAGCTATGGAAGTAAATAATGTCCTTGCCAATAAAGTGATACACTTCTGCGGTGCTATCAGCTTGCCAGTAGTCGTCCCAGTTGGCGTTCCCGGTTGTATCACAGTAGTGCTTAAAACTACTCATATAGCCAATGGGCGCATCTAGCCAGACATAAAAGTATTTATCTTCGGTGCCTGGAATTTTGAAACCAAAGTAAGGCGCATCGCGCGATATATCCCAACGCTGCAGACCTTGTTCAAACCATTCGTTTAACTTATTCGCCATTTCACCCTGTAGTGAACCAGAACGCGTCCAGCTTTTCAGCATGTCGCCAAACGCAGGCAAGTCGAAAAAGTAATGTTCTGATTGGCGTAACTCGGGTGTCGCACCAGACACCACAGAACGCGGATTCTTGAGGTCTGTTGGAGCATATGTCGCACCGCAAACGTCACAATTATCGCCATACTGATCTTCAGCACCGCATTCTGGACAGTCACCCTTTACGAAGCGATCGGGTAAGAACATTTTCTTCTCAGGGTCGTACAGCTGCTCAATTACTTCAGTCTTGATATGACCGGCGTCATCAAGACGTTGGTAAATAGTTTCTGCTAACGCTTTGTTCTCTTCACTGTGGGTTGTGTAATAGTCGTCAAAGCCGATATTAAAACCCGCAAAATCTGTTTCATGCGAACGTTGCATATCGCCTATCATCTGCTCTGGCGTGATACCTAGCTGTTGCGCTTTGAGCATAATCGGCGTGCCGTGTGCGTCATCAGCGCACATATAGTGGCATTCATGACCCCGGAGTTTTTGAAAACGAACCCAAATGTCCGCTTGGATATAGCCTAAAAGATGACCAATATGAATTGGACCGTTCGCGTAGGGCAACGCGTTTGTCACCAAAATTTTACGATCAGTGTGGCTCATGCGAGAATTAGCTTCCATCAGTGTTATGATTAGATAATGCTAAATATTATCATAGGATACGCATGATACACAGAGCCAAGAGGTGGCTGATGAAGTCGTTTTCAGCAAAAAATGAACAACTGGCAGCCTTACTGTCTGATTTAGCCCATCCTGCCTGCGAACACGGTATTCCAACCGATTGGTTATGCGTCGATAATGACGCGCAGGCAGTAGAGTTAACGTTTCCTTTCGCGATTGAAAAGTCATCGTTATTGAACGCTATCAATGATGACGCTGAATTAAGAACGTGGACATGGACCATTAAATTCCAGGTGCAACGGCTCGCCAACAGCAAACCTGACCAACCCATGAAAACCGGCAATGTTATTGTGGTATCGTCTGGCAAAGGTGGTGTTGGGAAGTCATCCGTGAGCGCATCCTTAGGCATTGCGCTCAGTCGGATGGGTGCGCGTGTTGGGCTGCTCGATGCTGATATTTATGGACCCTCAATACCCACGATGTTGGGTCAGCCGGATCATAAGCTAGAAGTAAAAAACGATAAGTTTCAGCCTATTCAGTATGAAGACCTAGTCGCCAATTCGATTGGCTATCTAGTCGATGATAACGACGCCACTATTTGGCGTGGACCGATGGCCAGTCGGGCGTTACAACAGTTGTTTAACGACACTGATTGGGGCTTATTGGACTATTTGATCGTTGATATGCCACCCGGTACAGGCGATATTCAACTGACGATGGCGCAACAATTACCCGTTACAGGAGCGGTGGTTGTTACAACGCCACAGAATGTCGCACTTAAAGATGCCGAAAAAGGTGTCGGCATGTTTGAGCGCCTTGAGATACCCTTGATTGGTGTCCTAGAAAACATGAGTTATTTTGAGTGCGGTCATTGTGGTACGCAGTCGCATTTGTTTGGACAAGGCGGCGGATTAAAGCTGGCTCATCGCCATGCTGTCGCCGAACTAGGTCAATGGCCATTGACGCCGGAATTTGGCGCGCAACTGGACGCATTAAAAAAGCAACATCAATTAGAATTGACAGAAATTCAGCGGCATACCGCTCAACGAGTAGTAGCAGAGCTTTATTATCTGAAGTCGCATTCGGCGAAAAATTAAGGAAAAGGGGATGTTATGCGCTTAACGGATCGTGAAATAGAAAATGCCTTAGCCGAGGGTCGAATCGGTATCGAGCCTGCTCCAAGCAAGCAGAACATCTCGGGGGTCACGCTCGATATTCATCTCGGTAGTGAATTTCGTGTGTTGCAGGATCACGCTGCAGCATATATTGATATCAGTGGCTCGCGTGCAGATATTGAGGCGGCTATTCATGAAGTCATGAGTGATGAGATTAAACTAAAGCCCGATCAAGCGTTTTTTATCCATCCTGGTGAGTTTGCTTTGGCGGTTACCTACGAATCGATTCATTTGCCGGATGACATGGTAGGTTGGCTTGATGGACGCTCTTCGCTCGCGCGTTTGGGCTTGATGGTACATGTTACCGCGCATCGCATTGATCCCGGTTGGAAGGGGCAGATTGTATTGGAGTTCTATAATGGTGGGAAGTTGCCGTTAGCGCTGCGTCCGGGAATGAAGATTGGCGCGATCAGCTTTGAACAATTGAGCGGCCCTTGCGAACGCCCTTATAACAAGCGCGCAGATGCTAAATATAAAGATCAACAAGGGGCTGTCGCCTCGAGGATTTCAGCTGATGGCGGCTAAGCCGCCGTTCTGAGATGACCGAGTAGTTGTTCAAGTTGAGCTAATAAAACGCCAGTATCGTGCCGATAGTAGACGTCTTTATCCGATGTTAACTCACCGAGTTGCGGAATCGCGAGTGAAGCATCATGGAAGTTAGTTAACACGGCATCGACTACTGGCGCACCCACATGATGTTCCAAAAATCGTAATTTTTCACTCACGCACAACGACCCTGCAGGACCTTTCTCATGTGCGAGGTTATCAATAAATACGACGTAAGCCTGTGTCTTGGCGAGTGCGTGAGCAATTTGCGGCACCAATAGCGGTGGTAATACCGAGGTTAGAAAGCTCCCCGGTCCCAGAATCACCAACTCACTTTTGCTTATATGACGAACGACCTCAGGTGTTGCTACCGCATTATTCGTCAGTTTCAAAGAACGTGGTAATTGCGGCAAGCTATCGATTAGAATTTCACCGTGGCATTCCATGTTATCGTGCGTCAGTGCCATAAGATCCGTTGGGCATTCCGACATGGGAAGTAACCGGGTGTCAACGTTTAACAATCGGCTAAGCAAGCGAATTCCATCGGAGGGCCGGGCACTGACTTGATCGAGTGTGTGTAGAAGCAAATTACCAAAGTTATGACCTGCGAGCGGGTCTTCGCCAGTAAAGCGGTAATTAAGTACCTGAGCGGCTAAGGGTTGTTCAACTAATTGCGACAAGCAATTACGAATATCGCCCCACGCGATACAATCATGAGATTGACGCAAAAGACCGGTCGCACCGCCGTTGTCTGTTGTGGTCACTACCCCGACTAGGCGATGTTTTAAAAACCTTAATGACGAAAGCACACGGCCCAAACCATGGCCGCCGCCAATGGCAGTAACGCGTTTCAGCGTTGAAAGTTGCATTGAATTAACCCAGCAGTGGTATGATGCATGATAAAAGAATATGTAAAACGATAGCGCATTTAATCTCAAATGCGCAAGTCTGATAGCATTCGCAGGGAGTTTTATGAGTTTAGTGCTAAGCCAACAGTACGCCGAAACATTCCCCAACTTGGTCAGTCAGCATCGAGTGGAGCCCCTTGATAGCGCGCGAATTAGGCTGTTCAATCAATCACTTGCGACTGAGCTCGGCTTAGCTGATAGAACGGTCAACGCGCTTCGTGAGTGGTGTTTAGGTAATGTAGCGCAAGTGGGTCATGCGCAGAAATATGTTGGGCATCAATTCGGTGTGTTTAATCCAGATTTGGGTGACGGACGTGGTGTATTGCTCGGCGAACTGTCAAATAAAGCCGGTGAGTTAAGCGATTTGCATCTTAAAGGCGCGGGACCGACGGCTTACAGCCGAGGCGGTGATGGCCGTGCAGTTTTACGATCTAGTCTGCGCGAGTATTTTGCTAGCGAAACATTGCACCATTGGAACATTGCGACGACCCGTGCACTTGCCTTAGTCAGCTCGCACCAGGGGGTACAACGCGAACGCATAGAGCCCGGGGCAATGTTAGCACGCGTCGCTAAAACTCATGTGAGATTTGGCCATTTCGAATACTGCTATAGCGAACGTTTGGTCTCTGAACAAAAGCAACTTTGGCAACATGTCATGCAGCGCTGTTGGCCAGCACTTGTTGACGCTGAGCCGGTTGAGCAGTTTCGTGCAGTGGTTAAAGCGACCGCTGAGATGATTGCGGACTGGCAGGCGTTCGGCTTTATTCATGGCGTGATGAATACGGATAATATGAGTATCTGTGGCGAGACCTTTGATTTTGGACCGTATACGGTATTCGATACCTTTATTCCTCAACAAATCTTTAATCACACTGACCAACGCGGTCGTTATGGCTTTCTGCGCCAACCGAGCGTTGGTCTATGGAATTTACAACGATTGAGCCAAGCACTTTCGCTGATATTTCCTGTTGATGCGTTGGCGCCTGTTTTAAATGACTACGAGGATTTCTTGCAACAGCACTATCTTAAGCGAATGAGAAAGCGCTTAGGTCTTGCGCCTGGCGACGATGCTGATGCCTTTAAATTGGTCGGGGAATGGATGGGTCTCATGCAACGCTTTGAGTGGGACTTCCAAGGCAGCTTTATCATGTTGCAAAACATTGTAAGGGGCGAGCAAGCTATGCCGAATGATACACTTTTCAAAGCGTGGTATGACAATTACATGGGCTATAACGAACGACAACCCGAGTTGAGCACTATGGCTCAGTCTAATCCTCATGTTTCGTTACGTAATCATCATCTTGCTGAGGTCATTACACAGGCAGAGCAGGGCAATTGGGCGCCCGCGGTAAGCTATTTGGCGGCACTTACCGGAGAGCCGTTAAGCGCTGAAGAACTCAGTCATTGGCAGCAACCACCGATGCAAGGCGAACAGGTCAATTCACTGTCGTGTTCGAGCTAGCAGCATTGCGCTTTGTAGCGGGATAAGACACAATCAAGGGGTTACATCTAAGGACGATGAATCATGATTAAAGTAGCATTGATAGGCTGGTTAAGTGCGCTGAGCGTAAGTGCTGTAGCGCAACAGTGGTCGGTACCCGAACCACAAAATTTTGAACAAGGGCACGTGTGTCTCGAAGGCGTTGAACAGCCCATTACGGTAGAATTTGCGGACTCGATGGCTCAGCAGGCACGCGGCTTAATGCAGCGTACGGAACTGGGTGAGTACTCGGGGATGTTGTTTCGCTATCCGAATCAACGCCCGGGCGGATCGGGTTTTTGGATGTACCAAACCCTTATTCCACTTGATATTGCCTATTTAGCAAAGGATGGCAGTATCGTAAAAACGTTTACGATGATGCCGTGTGGTAGTGATGACCCACGTCAGTGTCGCAGTTATGCACCCGGAGAGCCTTATTACAACGTGCTTGAGCTGAACGCCGGTTTCTTAGCTAAACATGATATCCGAATGGGCGATCGTGTGCATATCAATCCACCGCTCAACGAAAATGAGCAGTGTCAAAATAACTAAAAAGGGGAGAAGCGATGAAACCACTGATCATAAGCGCGGTGGCATTAGCCGTGCTCACAGCGTGTGGTCCGCAGCAGTCGCAAGATACGTCAGCAGCGGAACAAACCAAGGTTGATAAGCAACCCGCTGATTTGAAAGGGTCAGCATTTAATCCTAATTTTCGGGACTACCTAAAAACGATTTCGTCAGACGAATTTGAAGGACGCGAACCTGCATCTGCGGGGGAAGAAAAGGTCGTATCATTTATTGAAAACCACTTCCGTGAGTGGGGCTTAAAGCCAATTGACAAGGAAAACGATAGTTATCGTCAACCGTTTCCACTGGTCAAGATCATGCCGTACAAAGTCAGTGATATGACCTTTAGCGGTGACAACGCGCCTGAAGCCATGAAGTATCGTACTGAGATGATGGCTTGGACTATGCAGGTCACAGATGAAGTAGATCTGAGTGACAGCGACATGGTGTTTGTCGGCTACGGTATCGTGGCACCCGAATATGACTGGAATGATTATGAGGGTCTCGACGTTGAAGGTAAGACCGTGGTGATGTTTGTCAACGATCCCGGCTACGCGACACAAGATCCTGAGCTCTTTAACGGTAATGCGATGACCTATTATGGTCGTTGGACCTATAAATATGAAGAAGCTGCACGTCAAGGCGCGGCGGGTGCTTTGATTATTCATGAAACGGGTCCAGCCGGTTACGGTTGGGGCGTTGTTGCAGGTGGTTCGCCCGTGCGTTTCGACTTAAAACGCGAGAACAACAATATGGATCGCGCTAAAATCGAAGGTTGGATTACCAAAGACAGTGCCGAAAAGCTGTTCGCAAAACAAGGTATGACGCTTGAAGATGCGCGGCAAAAAGCCTTAAGTGATGACTTCGAAGCGATGCCGTTAAACGCGCAAGCATCGGTATCGGTTAAAAATAAGTTTGAGTTCTTAGACACCAATAATGTTGTGGGTTATATCGAAGGAACCAAATATCCGGAAGAACATGTCATTTATATGGCGCACCATGATCACCTAGGTACGGATCCTGTGCGAGAAGATGATCCCATTTATAATGGTGCGCAGGACAATGCGTCTGGCACAGCGGGCTTACTCGCCATTGCTGAAAAATTCGCACAACAACCTGCGCCGGAGCGTTCTATCGTGTTTGCAGCGGTTGGCGCCGAAGAGAGCGGCTTGTTAGGTTCAGCGTGGTACGCCGATCATCCATTGTTCCCCCTTGCAAAAGCGGTCGGTGGCATCAATATGGATGTTATGAACGTTTATGGTCCTATGAAAGACCTCGTGGTCATTGGGTACGGGAACTCAGAAATGGATGAATATGTACAACCGTTTCTTGAGGAGCAAGGTCGTTATTTAACCCCTAATCCGACACCGGAAGCAGGCTTCTTTTATCGCTCAGATCATTTCAATTTGGCGAAAAAAGGTGTACCGATGCTGTACGCCGAAGGTGGTAATGACCATATCACGAAAGGTAAAGAGTGGACTGAAGAGCAACGTGCTAAGTATGTCGCTGAGGCGTATCACAAGCCAGCCGATGAATATAACCCGGACTGGGACTTACGAGGAACGCAACAGGATTTATCAGCGTTCTATCAGTTAGGGCGTTCGTTGGCAAACTCACGCGACTGGCCGCAATGGGCTGAGGGTAATGAGTTTGAAGCGATACGTAAAGAAACCGAAGAGCAGCGTAAGTAATCTGTTTACAGGCGGAACGGATTGTTAACGGTGTTGTCCTAATTACTAGAGGATTGAGGAGTACCTATGAATCAGTACAAAAACCGAATCTATGTCCGCCAAGCCAACTCGGGCGGTAGTGTAGTGGGCCGAATACTCGGCATCATTATGCTACTTGCCATCGTCGGTTTCTCGATTGCTTTTGGCTTAATCGTTCTTGCTGTGGGCTTTGTCTTGTTGATACCGGTGATGTGGAAGCAACGCCATGCGATTAAGCAAATGTGGCAAATGCGAAAGCAAGCCAAACAGCAGTTTGAGCAACAACGGCAAGCGCAGCAAGAAGCAGAGCGTCATTACTCTGAACGACATAGTGAAGGCTCAGTTATTGACGGTGAATATAAAGATTTATCTGATAAAAACGATAAATCTTAATTCTTCGTATATAAAAAAAGCCCAGCTACTGTAGCTGGGCTTTTTTGTGTCTTGGGAATTATTACTCTTCTTGCTGCTTAGGCGGGAACACCCTACGCACTGTATAGAAGAATAAAGGTACGAAGAAAATGGCCAGTATCGTACCACCTAGCATCCCCCCGATAACACTCGTACCGATGGCGTTACGACTTGCAGCACCTGCACCCGAGCTCAGCGCTAACGGCATGACACCAAAGATAAACGCGAGTGATGTCATAAGTATCGGACGCAGACGTAAGCGAACGGCTTCGAGTGTCGCTTCCAACAGGTCTTTACCTTGCTCTTGTAAGTCCTTGGCAAACTCAACAATCAAGATAGCGTTACGCGCCGACACACCAACGGTTGTCAACAAGCCAACTTGGAAGTAAACATCGTTTTGAATACCGCGCAGCATCGTTGCGATGACGGCACCTAAAATACCCAAAGGTACGACCAACATGACTGAGAATGGAATCGACCAACTCTCATATAGTGCGGCTAAGCACAGGAATACGACAAAGATCGAAATCGTATACAGAATAGGGGCAAAGTCACCCGATTGTTGTTCCTGCAACGAAGTACCGGTCCATTCATAGCCAATACCGTTAGGTAGTTTACTGATCAATTGCTCCATCGCCATCATAGCTTCGCCTGATGAGTAGCCAGGCGCTGCTTGGCCTTGGATCTCCATCGCCGAGACCCCGTTGTAGCTCTCAATACGCTGAGGACCGTAGGTCCATTCCCAGCTAGCAAAAGAGCTGAACGGTACCATGTCGCCTTGGTTATTGCGGACATACCATTCACTTACGTCTTCCGGCAACATGCGCGCATCGGCTTCACCTTGCAGGTAAACGCGCTTAACGCGACCACGGTCAATAAAGTCATTGATATAAGATGAACCCCAAGCCGCACTGAGCGTGTTGTTGATGTTCTCAATGGTGAGACCTAGCGCAGTGGCTTTCTCATAGTCCACATCAACTTTAAGTTGCGGCGCATCTTCCAAACCGTTAGGACGAACTTGTTGCAGCATCGGGTTCTGTGATGCCATACCGAGCAACTGGTTACGCGCATCAAGCAACGCTTGGTGGCCTAAGTTACCGCGGTCTTGCAAGTACAAGTTAAAGCCAGTGGCGGTACCTAACTCTGGAATAGGAGGGAGGTTGAAGGCAAAGATCATGGCTTCTTTAACACTGGCAAAGAAACCAAATGCACGACCAATCACATCTGTCACGTCTTGGCTTTCGTTACGTTCACTCCAATCTTTCAATCGCACGAACGCAATACCATTGTTTTGACTACGACCCGAGAAACTAAAACCAACCACTGAGAATACCGACTGGACGGCGTCTTCTTCGTTGAGGTAGTAGTTTTCGATGCGGTCCATCACAGCAACCGACTGCTCCATTGTAGAGCCAACCGGTAATTGCATTTGGGTGAGGAATACACCGCGATCTTCATCCGGTAAGAAAGCCGATGGTAAGCGAGTAAATAAGAACGCTAATACGGCAACTAAGCCAAGATAGAGAACACCAACACGGATACTGCGGCGCAGAATGCCATGCACACTGTCGCGATATTTGATGGTGGCTTTTTGCAATGTGCGGTTAAACCAGCCTAGTGGTCCCCAGCCGCCATTCTCTTTCTTTTTCACTGGCTTGAGCAAGGTAGCACATAGCGCAGGAGAGAAGATAATTGCGACCATTACCGAGAGACTCATCGACGTGATGATGGTCAATGAGAATTGACGATAAACCGCCCCTGTTGCACCCGGGAAAAATGCCATCGGTGCAAATACAGCGGCCATGACCACACCAATTGCCACTAACGCGCCGGTGATTTGTCCCATCGACTTAATGGTGGCTTGTTTGGGTGACAAACCCTCTTCAGACATGAGTCGTTCAACGTTTTCCACCACAACGATGGCATCGTCTACCAGCAAGCCAATCGATAACACCATACCAAACATAGTCAGGGTATTGATTGAGAAGCCAGCAAGCGCCATGACGCCCATGGTACCCAAAATAACCACCGGAATCGCAAGGGTAGGGATGAGGGTTGCTCGTAAGTTCTGTAAGAAGACAAACATCAACACAAATACGAGAATGATGGCTTCAATCAGTACCCGAGCCACTTCGCTTATCGAGATCTTAATAAATGGTGTGGTGTCATACGCCGTCACCATTTTCATCCCATCAGGGAAGTAGGGTTCTAGCTCAGCAACGGTTTGCTTAACGGCTTCAGCTGTTGCCAACGCATTGGCGCCGGTTTGTAACTGAATCGCCAAGCCAGTGGCAGGCTTACCATTATAGTTTGCTTGAATGGCATAGTTTTCTGCACCGAGTTCGACACGCGCGACATCTTTCAAACGGACCTGCGAACCATCGGGAAGCACTTTAAGAAGAATATTCTCGAATTGATCCGGTTCTGACATTCGCGTCTGAGCAATGATCGTTGCGTTTAAGCGTTGTCCCTCAACTGCGGGGGCTCCACCTAATTGACCAGCGGCTACCTGAGCGTTCTGTGCGCGAATGGCAGACTGCAGTTCAGCAATAGTCATATTGTAATTGACTAACGCATCGGGTTTCACCCAAATACGCATCGCATAAGGTGCGCCAAAAATTTGAACATTACCAACACCCTCGGTTCGAGAAACGGCATCTTGCACGTTGGATGCAAGATAATCGCTTAAGTCGGTCTGTTGATACCGGTCATCTTCGGCGACCATAGCAAGCACCATCAAGAAAGAGCTGCTTGATTTACTAACAGTAATACCTTGCTGCTGCACTTCTTGCGGTAACTGAGGCGTCGCTTGAGATAGCTTATTCTGCACTTGAACCTGTGCAATATCCGGGTCGGTACCCGAGGCAAAGGTTAAGCTTACTGTAGCACTACCGGCGTTACTCTGTGACGAGAAATACAGCAGGTTATCAACGCCTGTCATATTTTGCTCAATCACCTTAGTTACCGTATTGGATACGGTCTCGGCGTTAGCGCCTGGATAGTTAACTTGGATTTCTACCGCAGGTGGTGCAATGGTTGGGTACTGCGCGATAGGGAGCTGAATCAAAGAGATCGTCCCCGCGAGCATCACCAATATTGCAATCACCCACGCAAATATGGGTCGATTTATAAAAAACTTGGCCATTCTGTCGTTCCCTTATTTGGAAGCTGGCTGTTGACCTTGTGACACAGTCACTTGTGCACCGGGTCTAATTTTCTGAAGGCCGGCGGTGACAATACGGTCACCGGCGTTGAGCCCGTCGCTAATTAACCACTCGTTGTCGATAGCACGTGCGGTGGTCACCATACGTTGCTCGACTTTATTTTCATCATTAATTAGCATGACATAAGGACGGCCGCGGACGTCGCGTGTAACCGCCTCTTGTGGAACCAAAATAGCGTTATTCAAGGTACCTTCGCTGACCTTCGCACGTACGAACATGCCTGGGTATAAGTTATTCTCAGGGTTAGGGAATTCAGCGCGGAGTAAAATCGCGCCAGTGTCTTGGTCAACGCTAACCTCAGAGAACAGCAGTTCACCCTGAGTTTGGTAGTCTAAACCGTTCAAACTCAGTGAGACGGGCGCATTACCATTTTTATTCGCCTCAATGCGACCCGATTCAATCTCTGCCTTGAGCTCGAGGAACTCGCGGCTTGACTGATTGATGTCGACGTATATCGGATCAAGCTGATTGATGGTCACCAAGGGCGTGCTTTGCGAAGCTGTCACCAAAGCGCCTTCGGTAACATTAGAACGTCCAACAATCCCGGTTATAGGCGCTTTAACCTTGGTGTATTCCAAGTTGATTTTGGCGCGTTTAAGCTGAGCTTCTGCTAGCGCAAGAGCGGCTTTGTTTTGTAAATACGTCGCTTCAGCCGAATCAAATTCATCTTGACTCACAGCCTTATCTGCAAGCAGTTCTTTTAAACGCTTCTGACGTAATTCTGACACTTTAAGTGCGGCTTTAGCGCTTTCAAAATCGGCTTGAGCACTGGCGACCTCAGCCTGATAAATGGCTGGGTCGATTTGGTATAACTGCTGACCTTTTTCGACTTTTGTGCCTTCCACAAACTTACGTTCAAGCAGCACGCCGCTCGCCTGCGGACGCACTTCCGCCACGCGGTAGGCAGAGGTACGGCCGGGCAATTCGTTTTGAATTTCGACAGACTGCGTTTTGATGGTTAACGCTTCAACTGGCACCGCTTGTTGTTGTCCACCTTGAGCAGCGGCTTGCTGCTCATCACTACACCCGTAAAGGGTAGCGGAGGTGAGGGCAACAGCGAGCACCGCTGCAATAGGAGTATTCCGCTTTTTCATGAACGACCTCTAGTCATAACTATTATCATTTAACGTTTTTATTATACATACATGCTTGTATGTTTGTAAATTTAATATGCGACGGGTAGCACGATCTTGCCGATAGCTTTTCCCGATTCAAGCAGTTGATGTGCTTGTTTCAATGTGCTTGCCGACATTGCGTTTAAGCGTGTGCCCTCGGTTGAGCGGATTTGACCGTTGTTTATAAGCTCAGATACTTGATTCAAAATATCTCGTTGAGCGCTGATATCAGCGGTTTCAAAAAGTGAACGTGTGTACATAAACTCCCAGTGTAAGCTGATACTCTTTTGCTTGAGTAAGCGGATATCTAAAGCATCCTCTGGATCATCAATGATGCCGATACGGCCTTGCGGGGCTATTACTTCGGTTGCCGTTTCAAAGTAGTCGCCGCTGTGGGTCAGCAGGGCAATATCCGTAGGTTGTGGTAAGCCTTCGAGCTGCTGTTTGATATCGCCATGATGATTAATCACATAATCGGCGCCGAGTTGTTTTACCCATGCTTGTGTTTCGTCTCGCGACGCAGTAGCAATCACGGTGACATCGGTCAATTGTTTGAGTAACTGGATCATGATCGAACCGACTCCGCCGGCGCCGCCAAATATAAGTACACAGCGCTGCTCATGTACTGATGGGTGATTTAATTGCAGACGGTCAAAACTGAGTTCCCACGCGGTCAGTGAGGTTAAAGGGAGCGCTGCTGCCGCGAGATCATCGAGTGATTGTGGAGCGTGACCGACAATACGGTAATCAACGCAGTGATATTCCGCATTACAGCCTGGCTTGCTAATGTCGCCAGCATAGTACACACGATCACCGATTTCGAAGCCACTTACGTGTTTCCCTTTATTTTCGACAATACCTACAGCATCCCACCCAAGAACTTTATAATCATCCGCTTGTCCGATACGCATGCGGATTTTGGTATCTACAGGATTAACAGCGACGGCGGTTACTTTTATTAAAAGTTCGTTGTCACCCACACTTGGCTTTGGGATTTCGATATCTACAAGCGCCTCTTGTTCGGTAATGGGGAGTGATTTTTTCACGCCAACGGCTTTCATCTGGTTTCTCCTTTTCGAGTAAGTGTGGTACACAATATGACTATACTACGTGGATTTTTCATTTTTGATTATTAACGAGAGAATAATGAATCATAAGCTATTCGTTTTATTACTAACTTTAGTCCCTTTGTTGGCGACAGCCCAAACGCCAGACCTCAACCAAGATGCTAAAGAAGCGCAAATTATCAAAACCATTGACGACTTGCGCGCGCAGCGTGGTGTTGAGTTTAATTATCATCGCGAATCAAAAATCGGTGATACGACACGAGTCGAAGAGTATTTAGGTGCCAACGAAGACGGCTATCGCTGGCAGCTAGTCAGTGAAAATCAACGAGCGCCGAGCAAAGAGCGACTTGAAGAATATCGTCAAATGCGTGTCACAGAAGCGAAGGCGCGTGCACAAGAAGAGGGGCCTAGCCAATCACTCGCCGACTTAATTATTATTGATTCGCTCGAATTTATTGGCGAATCGGTTGAAAATGGTCAGTCCGTTTGGCAATTCTCGTTTAAACCCAAGCTTGATGACTTTTCTGAATTTGCCGATGAAATCGAAGCGCGCATCACCTATTTACCCAAAACTGATTTACTGCAGCGCATTGCATTAAAAAATAAAAATGAATTTTCGCCTGCGACTTCCGTAACCGTCGAAGATTTCTCAATGGAAATTGAATTTCAGCGTTTTGCTGATGCCTATACCGTGCCAGTAAGCATGAAACAAAATGCTCAAGGGTCCTATTTGTTTTTTAAAGACTTCCATGACCAAACCTCGCGCACGTATTCCGATTACTCCTTGGTACCGAGTGCAGACGAAAGTAATGATGAAAACGAGCTGAGCGCGGCTAAACCTTGTGGATCTTCAGATAGTAAAGGCAGTCGCACCAGTTCGTGTTGAGCAAAGGTCTTATCAATTTCCTCAAGATAGGCAGCTTCTTGGACACGTCGTTTGGCAAGAAAAGCACCATCGGCGTCTTCAGGGAGCACGCGATTGACAAAAATACCACCGACAGGTAAGTGCTCAGCGCGCAACGCTTTCATAGCACGCTCAGTTTCTTGTATCGGCAAGCGTTCTGGCGTCATGACAAATACAATAGCGGTATGCTCAGCATCTTGTAATACACGGCGAGTACGTTGAAATAAGCGTTGCCGATTCAGCAATTGTTCGCTTACTGCCTTGCTGCGTTCAGATAAACCATCACTGGCATGTTGGTCAGGGTTGGCCATTGGGTTATGGACATCTTTGCCGGACTTCGGCGATAGGTGTTTGAGCACACCTTCGAATTCCTCTGAACGGTTTTGCGAACGCAACATACCTTGTGTCCAAGCGGCCATGGCTTCCGGTAGCGTCAGTAAACGTAAGGTGTGGCCTGTAGGTGCCGTATCAAAAATCAATAGATCGTAGTCACGCTCCGATTCATCAATCAGTTTCGCAATACGCTCGAGTAGGGCAGCTTCCTGCGCCCCAGGAGATTGCTTCGATAAGCGCATCTGGCGTTCAACTTCAGGAAATAAATCAGGGTTCGTAAAACGCTTCATTTGCTGCGTGACACGGTCAATGTGCGCGTTGACTTCACGATCAGGGTCGATTTCGAGTGCGGTGACACGCTCGCTAATTGGCGTGAACTTATCACCAATTTTTATATCAAAAGCGTCCGCGAGACTGTGTGCTGGATCCGTTGAAACAACGAGAACGTGTTTACCTTGCTGAGCGGCGAGCAGGGCAAGAGATGCCGAGACTGTGGTTTTTCCGACCCCACCTTTACCGCCGACCAATACTACTTTACGGTCGAGAATCGACTTCATAAAGACACCTTAAAGTCGTGGGCTAACAGCAGCGGAAATGATCCAGAGGTGAGTGTTCCATTCCCATGCGTTGATGCCAATCATGAAAACGCTCCAGCATTAAAGGCTGGAGCTCTAAAGTGTAATAGGATGCGGGGTTAGGAACCCCCATCATTTCGGAGAAGACCAGCATCATGAACAAATCATCTTCGTCACGCTTGGCGCGAGCGATCGCTGACCGATAGGGGGCGTTGTAAAACTCGTTTACCAGTTCACCCGCACGGCTCAACCACTGTTGAATCGATTTAATGTTCATGTTGCGCATGGTCTTACTCCTTAAAGTCTCTCACTAAGACTTCTGCTCTTTCTTAAGGTTCGACAGTGCGGACGTGGCCTCTAGAGCGATCCATACAGCGGCAATCAGTACCACAATATCTAAACCGAACAAGAACCAGTTCTTTTCCATGTAGAAACCTTTTAACTGAATGAACAGCGCGAACACTGTCATAATCAGCAAGAAAATCAACGGCAGTAATGTCACGTACATTGGACGACCTAAGCGTACCAACATGACTGTGATAACCATCAAGGTCAAGCCTGCAAGTAATTGGTTAGTGGTACCAAACAGCGGCCAAATCGCTAAGCCACCTGAACCGTCTGATCCCGCACCAAAGGCGAGTGCAACACATGAAATGACCGCCAACAATGTCGCCGGCAACGCTTTCTGCATCCAAGAAATATTGTAGATGTTACCCCATTCTTGGAAGATATAACGCTGTAGACGCAAACCGGTATCCATCGTGGTACCAGCAAACAAAACTGCCATCACTGTAAGCAAAGTTTCAGCAATTTCATTATCAAGACCGACACCTTGGCTGATAATATTCGCGCCACCCTCTACGAAGGCCGCTACACCACCTTGCCCGAAGGAGCTGTAAACAGCTTCCCAGTCGGCTAATGTCGCAAAACCAGCACATGCTGCGATAATGGTCGCAAGTGAGAGCGAGCCTTCACCAATTGCACCGAAGTAACCCACAAAACGCAGGTCAGTTTCTTTATCCAGTTGCTTAGATGTCGTGCCTGAAGCGACCAAACCGTGGAAGCCGGAAATCGCACCACAAGCAATGGTAACAAACAACAGAGGCAACATTGACGGCGTATTTTCTGGCAAATTGGTATTGAATGCTGGAGCGGTCATGTCTGGACCTAGCAATAGAACCGCAGCATACAGCAGGATCAGACCGATAAACAGTTGCAGACCGTTGATATAATCGCGCGGCTGTAACAGCATCCAAACGGGAAGCAACGAAGCAATGGCAGCATAACCAAATAAAATAAGAACCCAACTTGCGTTGTCTGTCAGACCGCCCATTGTTTCTGGCAGAGATAATGGCGCGGAAGGCCCGGCCCAAATCAGTAAATAGAGTGCAACAACGCCTAAAATTGAGATGGTACCGAGTCCCATCCATTTTCGGAAAATAATTTGGCCGATGATTAAGGCAACGAAAATAGCGCCCCAAACAGGGATGACAGAACTTGGAAATTTAATCAAGAGGCCAGAGATAGCCGTGGCAAATACCGCGTTGACCATGAGAAGCACAAGGAAGATAACGATCATGAACAGCGTCTGTGCGCGCTTGCTGACCACGTCACCTGTTAAGCTACCCATTGATTTGGCTTTATTTCGGTTACTTGCCCAAATCGCACCTGCATCGTGAACACCGGCAAAGAAGATGGTGCCAAAGATGACCCACAGGAATGCGGGCACCCAACCCCAAATCACCGCGATGGCTGGACCAATAATCGGTGCTGCGCCGGCTACGGAAGTAAAGTGGTGACCCCAAAGTACATACTTATTAGTTGGGACAAAGTCCACACCGTCTTCAAATTCATGAGCGGGTGTTTTGAAATTTGGGTCTAGCTTGTAGATCTTCTCAGCGACGAATTTTGAATAAAATACGTAGCCCAAGAACATCGCAGCTAGACCCAATAGCATCACGAATATTGCATTCATGGATGAAGCCTCTTGTTGTGGTTGATTTTGAGATTCGCTACCCATTGTAGCGCAAATTCAACCCCAACAGGCATGCGACTAACGTCTAATAGACGTCATATCAGTTATCGACGTCGTTTTCCAAGCAGTCCCATGATAATAGAAATAGCGAAAAGAATAATGAAGATGTAAAAGATAATCTTCGCGATTTCAGCGGCCGCACCGGCAATACCACCAAATCCAAACACCGCTGCCACGACGGCAATGACCAGAAAAATCAGAACCCAACGTAACATAATGTCTCCTTATTTTTTTAAAGGTTCACTATTACGTTAGTCGTAAATTGAACGGTTGGATCAAAATTTTAGAAAAAAAGCCGTCATATTTTTCATATGACGGCTTATATATATTGTTTCAAAGCTTAATTCATTTAGTGAGCGGCGGCAGCCTCGTCGGCGGCTGCTTTATCCTTGATAGGATCCGCATAGGCTTCAATAGCCGGGGCTAAATAAATCGCGTTACTCAATAGCTTTGCCGTGCCCCAGAAAAACGCACGGAAATTAACGTTGTCGGCAAACCCAATGACACGGCCTTCACCTAAGCGGTGTGCGGCAATGTTAGTTTTACCGGCTAACACCGCTTGGTTGCGCTTGTCTGCATAACCACTGAGTAGCGGCTGGTCACTGTATTGAGCGACACTGACAAAGGGGCTTTGTGGAGCCTCCATCGCATTCAACTCGTCTTTAAACACGGGCATGCTGCGATGAGGGAAGCCAAACATTAATGGGTTTTGCGGATCAATGTCCATTTGGAAAATAGCGCCTGCGATACGGCGTTGTGCGTAGTAACTATCACGGTCTTTATAAGTCAGGCCTGCGGTTGAAAACGCATCACTAAACGTTTTGTCTTCAACAAACTGAGTGTAGAGTAAGCCATGGCGACTCATCCATTCAGCGCCACCTTGTTGGCCAATTAATACACCGCCTTGACGCACCCAATCAGTTAACCGCGCTATTTCGCCGTCAGAAAGCGTGTAATAGCTACCATCCACCAAAATGATGTGGCTGTAGCGGTTTAAGTCAACGCGACTGATACGGTCGGTATCGACCATCGATAGTGGAAGACCTACGTGGCGATCAAGGTAATACCATGCTTCACCCGCTTCATAAAGGTTCACACCATCGCCCGTGAGCATCATTACGCTGGGTTGTTTTACCGGCTGAATACTGCGACTACCTAAATCGATACCTTTGGGCGTGAGACCGGTTTTTACCGAGTAAACGGTAACATTTTGTTGCTCAGCGATATTTTTAACCGCCGCGACTACATTCGACCAGTCTTGATTTTGGTAAGCGCGCGTTACAACCACCGAACCAGCGGATAAGTTAGCCGTCTTACCATTTAGTGTCGGTAGGTGCAAAGGTTTATAACTCTGACGTGCGTGGACACCTTGTTCTAACAATGCTTGCAGCATCGCAGGGGCCTTGTAATCATACCAATCAAACGCTAATGCGTACGCGTTGGCGTTGATAGATACGGCATCACGCTGTGGTGCATTCCACGCCGTATCATCAAGACTGATACGGCCACGGTAAGTCGTGAACTGCGTGTTAAATGCCATTGGCAAAGTCCAGCCAGATACGTCATAAAACGTATTGTCTGGGAAATCTTTTCGCGTGCTGAAGATGGCTTGAATCAGACCGTACTGCGCTTGCTCGGCAGGGATGAAGTAACTCAAGCCTGCTTTAAACCGCTTGTTGTTAGTTTCAACATCACGTTCTACACGATAACCGTCGATACCATGTTGTTTAAGCAACTCAACGAGTCCGCTAAGACGGTTTACATCATTCGCACCAATCAGGTAGCCATCAAAATTCGCATCATCGCCGGCTTCTATCGCGTCGTCATAAACACGTTCTTGGAAGTCAATAAAACGTTTTTTATTCGCATGAGCGCCATAGAGCGTGCTCAGCGATGTGATGAACTGGTTACGAATGGTAAACGGGAAGCTGACTTCACCATTAACTGAGTCTTGCAGGTGGCCGCGGCTCGATGCTTGTTCGAATAACACGCCCACAGCGCCTTGGATATCGGGATAAGTCGATCCTTTGCCGTAGTAAAAGTCGTCAAACGACTCTTCCGTGTAATAGAGGTTGCCCAGGTTATCTAACGAGTCGGCATGGGCCGCCGCCAAAATTTCAGTAAGACGCACGTTTTCATCCGGTGTTAACGGGTTCTTGCGCGAAGGGATACCGGGTTGAAAGAAAAACGTGCTGTTCTTGCCCATTTCGTGAAAGTCAGTCAGAACGTTGGGTTTCCATTTCTGGAAGTTGGCGATACGAGCCCGTGACTCTGGGTGTTGTAGCAATAACCAGTCGCGATTGAGATCGAACCAATAGTGGTTTACACGACCACGGACAAACGGTTGGACGTGTTCACGAGACTGCGGATCGGCAACGAGGTTTTTGCTGCGGTGTTGGTTTGCCCACTGTGCAAAACGTGCCAGTCCGTCAGGGTTAAGTGATGGATCAAGCAGTACAACGGTGTCTTGTAATGCTTTATCGAGCGCCGGGTTTTGAGCCGCAGCCAGGTAATAAGCAAACAGCAGGGCCGCATTTGAGCCACTCGATTCATCACCGTGAATGCTGTAACCCATATACAGAACTAACGGCGTATCGTCGTCCGCATCACGATTAGGATCAGCGGCCGCCAAATGCTGTTCGCGCACCGCATCGATGTTTTTTTGATTGTCGGGCGATGTGATGGTTAATAGCAACAAGGGACGCTGTTCATGAGTACGTCCAGTTTCTTCAATCGTGATGCGATCAGATGACTCTGCCAACTGATACATATATTGTACGATTTGATCATGGCGCACATGCCATTCACCGACTTGATAGCCGAGGGCTTCTTCAGGGGTCGGAACCGCAGGATCATACTGCACATCTTGAGGAAGGTAGTAATCCAATTTAACGGGGTCGGCTTGCGCTACACTCACGGTAGAACTGAGTAATGCGACGCCCGCCAAGCAAGTCCTTAGCGCGTTTTTCAGCATTTGTTATACTCCTAGTTGTTTTAATATAACTAGACTAACAGAAATCCTACTTTTGCTGCACGGCTTTCGTTTAACCGTATAAAAGATGCCATTAACATCGTAAATCACGGCTTAACTTGCCTCGCTATCGGTTGTTGCAACGAAATCCAGGTGTCGGTTGCTTGTACCTCTTTGATGACCTGAATTCGATTGATCAGAATATCTTGTAAATCCTCAATTGAGCGCGTCATCAGCTTTGCAAAGATATTGTAGTGACCCGTCGTGTAATGCGCTTCGGTGATAGCGTCGACATGAGCAAGTTTCTCGATTGCTAACGGATAATCGCCTGCTGTCGTTAGTGTTATTCCAATGAAGCAACAGACGTCGTACCCCAATTTTTTGGGATCAATGGCGAGCCGGGTGCCTTTGATTATGCCCAGCTTGCGCATTTTCTCAACGCGGACATGAACGGTCGCGGTACTTACTTTTTGAGTTGTCGCCATGGTTGCATACGACACCCGCGCATCATTGAGTAATGTTTCTAGGATAAATTTATCGAGATTATCTAATTTATAATTTTTCATGTGAATTAGGCTTATTTATTGGATTTAGTTTAAATATATATTCATTTAGATAAAAATTATTTTTTAGTTTAGCATAAATGAATAAATACTATTGAGTTTTTGCTCTCTTCCATGGTTTTCTGTTTCTACAGTCATCACGCAATTAATCGATTCAGGAGTACTTTATGTGGGAAGGGTATTTGGCAAAACAACAAAAAATTGACTTCATAAAACGCGAGTTTCTCTCTCGGCTATGTCGGCAGATGCAGTTAGTTAAATGTGAAGGACCATTACTGACAGAGCAGGGAACGGGGTTACAAGACGATCTATCGGGTATCGAACGCCCCGTTGAGGTCAAGGTTTCGGCACTGCCAGACAAACAATATCAAGTGGTACACTCGCTCGCTAAGTGGAAACGTCAGCTACTCGCTGATTATCAAGCACCGGTGGGTCAAGGTATTGTAGTAACTATGTCGGCGCTAAGACCGGATGAAGAAACGCTCGATGAAACGCATTCAGTATTTGTTGACCAATGGGACTGGGAAAAAGTGATTGCTGAAGAGCAGCGCAGCATGCAGTACCTTAAACAGCAGGTACAACTTATCTATGCAGCGCTTACGGCAACAGAGGGTAAATTGCGAGCAATTTACGGGGGGCTGTCTATCCTGCCGCGGCAATTGACCTTTATTAGTAGTGAGACGCTGCGCGCGGAATACCCCGAGCTAACAGCTAAACAACGGGAAAACAAAATTACTGAAGCGCTCGGTGCGGTGTTTGTTTACGGTATTGGCGCACCACTTAGCGATGGTAAAAAGCATGATGAACGCGCGCCTGATTATGATGATTGGAGCACGCAAACTGAACACTTCGGCACAGGCTTGAACGGTGATTTGTTGGTATGGAGCCCTAAGCTACAAAAAGCGATTGAGCTTAGCTCAATGGGCATACGTGTTGATGCAGCGGCGCTTAAAAAGCAACTCGAACTGACCGAACAGACAGATCGCTTAAAACTGGCCTGGCATCAACGTCTAGCTGCGGGTGAACTGCCATTGACCATCGGCGGTGGCATCGGACAGTCTCGAGTGGTGATGTTACTTTTACAAGCGGACCATATTGCACAAGTGCAATGCGGTGTATGGCAACCCGGCATCCAAGAAGCACTTTAATACGTATCTGAGTGCTGGATTCAAGTGGAGCATTAGGATGAAGGCACTTAATGAAGCTGATATTTCACGCATTATTGAAATGGCGTGGGAAGATCGCACGCCGTTTGAGGCGATCAACGAGACCTACGGTCTGAGTGAAGACCAAGTGATTAAGTTAATGCGCAAACAGCTTAAAAGAACCGCGTTTAACAACTGGCGTGCACGGGTATCGGGTCGAGCGACCAAGCACCGTAAAATTCGAGGTTTCGATTACGGACGAGGCTATTGTCCCACTCAGTACAAGCAGTGATGACCGTGATAGAATAGCGAGCATGCGCGAATATTTTAGAAATGGTCCACCTCATCGCGGTGGCGCGGATGTCAGCTTTGCAGACATCGTTAAACTGTTTGGATTTAACTCGGTACGTATCGGCCGGTGGGTCACTGCGCATGAGCAGCAGGTGGCTGCCAATTTATTTTTCGATGCTTTATGTGACTTGCAGATGATACTGGGCGTCAATGAGTCAGTGATATCACTACGCGGTAGTTTGTCGATCAACTATGGAATTGGCGGTCGGCTCGGTGCCAGCGCCCATTATATCCCTTCACGGCGGCTACTGGCGCTAGCGAAAAATGCAGGAGGAGGCAGTTTAGCGCACGAGTGGTTTCACGCCTTTGATCACTATATTGCCTCACATCTATTCAGCTCAGCCACGCAACCAGGCCGGTTCGCAAGCAAAGTTTGGCTGCTGAATGAGCCCGTGCGCCCGCACACTCTAAATGAACGGCTTGTGTTGGGGTTTCAGCGATTGTTCCTATCATCAGATGGACAGTCAGCAAGTGCTCTAATGAAACGCTGCATGGCTTTTGATAAGGCTGAAGGAAGCTACTACTTTTCGATGCCGGAAGAGGTTGCGGCACGGTGTTTCGAACGGGTTGTTCAACAGCAGACACTGAAAAACCAGTTTCTCGTGGCCGGTACGTTAAAAAGTAAAACCGCTGAGCTCGGACTTTATCCAAAACAAGACGAGGCCAATGCTGTCGCTGAGTGTTGGTTAGACTACTTTCAGTCACTGGGGCAGGCGCTAAGATAGTCACTTGAACACAATCCCATCGCTATCGACGATAAGCAAATTATGCTAACCTGAGCAGCCCATTGAGATGCTACCAAAAGCGAGGCAGTACGGTGCGTATTTTAATTCGTTATTTTTTTAGATTGGTGCGTTTAATCCTCACACCTTTTATGTTGATTATGGAAAAACTAACAACGCCGAAAGGCGTTGAGCGCAGCACGGATGCTCAAGCGCGTGTCGAACAAGAGTGTAAGCAGTTAAGTTTGTATCAATTTAAAACTTGCCCATTCTGTATTAAGGTTCGGAAAGAGATAGCGCGGTTAAACTTACCCATTGAATTACGCGATGCACAGCACAATGAAACTCATCGCGCCGAGCTTAGCGAGCAGGGTGGACGAGTCAAAGTGCCATGCTTACGCATTACCCAAGAGAGTGGTAACGCACAGTGGATGTACGAATCCGATGATATTATCCATTATTTGCGAGCGCGTTTTGAACACGCTTAATCGTCTCGCCACTCGTTGTAACGTTGCTTTTTAGCTAGACTACGCTCGACGACTAGCATCGTTCCTGCGGTCAACATCACGATAAGACTGACAGTGTAGAGTTTCGGGTGTTGACTCAGGAATGTCTGTGATTCGCTGAATAGGGTGTTAAGCCAATCAGCGACAACAATAATGGCACTAATGAGTGCAATACTGACAGCACTGTAAATGCCCGCAGCCCATAGTTTACGGCCTCGAATGCGTGTGTTGTGCGCCGCACTCATAGTATTCCAGTCTGATGATTTCATAAGGCCTCCAGCAGAACGCCGCTTTTCCATTACGTATATCAAAATTATAGTTCGACTCATCCGAAGTCACTTGTGACATTCGTTAGATACGCTATACCAAATTGGAATAGTGGGTATCCTGTTTTGAGTAAAATTTCTATTAACAATTACTACGAACAAGATCGTATTTAGGATTGAATATTTTTTAGGGATTGGTCCAATGCAGCGCCACACCTTGTTCTTTATTAATATGCACAAAAGCATTTTGATGAAATCGCTGATTAAGCGGATAGGCTGAAGCGAGCGGTAAATCTGCAATCGCAACGCCGTGTTCTACGGGCCAGTCGCATTGAGGGGCGAGTGCGGAACTGTGGAAAAAGCGAACGCCAAGATGATGTAACTGTTGCGTCAGTTGATCATGTCGTCGACTAAATGTGGCGCGATCACAGCGTTGACTGCCTGGATGATCAACCGTAATGATCGTCAGTGAATGACAGCGCGTCATGTCTAATATACGCTCAACAAACGCCTGCTTTGATAGGGTCGAGAGCGTATAACGGCGTCCCATGATATCGAGTCGATAAAGAGCCTCCTCATAGACGGTGTTCAGCGAGCTTCTGTTAACCAATGGTGAAACTGTCCTTAACCCACTGGTGTGCTGTATCAAAGTCACCCACCAATGTGCCTAAATTACGTCCTGATCGGTTCAACAGGTTATCACAAATCAGACGACTGCGTTCTGGTTGCATATGTTGGATAGCGAGCGCCGCCTGCGTCAACAGTGCAATTTCATCAACTAGACGACGTGCATTAAACGGCGATGGCGGGTACTTTTCAAGTTCTTGCTGTAACCGCTCAACTACTGCGTCATAGCGACTGTATTGACCGCAGCTACGCGCAATAAAACTAAACCAGGTCGACAGTAACTTGGGATCTTTTTCGCAGGCGCGCAGTACGTCTAAACATTGAATGTTACCGGAGCCTTCCCAAATCGCATTTATCGGGGCCTCTCGGTAAAGTCTCGGCATGGGGGTATTTTCCATTACGCCCATACCGCCAATGACCTCCATTGCCTCGTAGGTTACCTGAGGTGCTCGTTTACATATCCAATATTTCCCGACAGGAACGAGCAAGCGTGCTAAGCGCTTGGCTTCGATGTCGCTGCTATCGAGCCACTGTGCCACCGTCAGTGTCCAAAGTAGCGCACATTCACTTTCCATCGCCATATCACATAGAAGATTAATCATTAATGGCTGCTCGATGAGCCGTGCGCCAAATGCGCTTCGATAGTGACAATGATGCAACGCTTGCACAAGGGATTGCCGTAACAAGGCAGACGAACCAATCATGCAGTCGAACCGTGTCATTGCAACCATATCAATAATGGTACGCACACCTTTACCTTCGGAACCCAGTAAACGGCCTTCAACATCATTTAATTCAACCTCACACGAAGCGTTCGATTGATTGCCCATTTTTTGTTTGAGCTGTTGAATATGAATGCCATTGCGTGTGCCGTCCTCACGCCAGCGCGGCACAGAAAAACAGCCGAGCCCGTGCTTAGTTTGTGCGAGCATTAAAAACAAGTCGCTCATGGGTGCCGATAAAAACCACTTGTGGCCGTTCAATAAGTAGACTTCACCTTCACCGGTGGCTCCCTGTGGTGTCGCGTGGGTCGTATTGCTACGCACGTCCGAACCACCTTGCTTTTCAGTCATTCCCATACCCACAGTCAAAGCTGACTTTTCATAAAATGGAATGTCGCGTCCATCGTAAAGCGGTTGCAAAAGCTGTTCTTGTAACTGTGGATATAATGGGCTTTGCTGGATTACAGGAATTGCAGCAAACGTCATGGTAATCGGGCATCCATGCCCCGCCTCGAGCTGGCTATTTAAATAATAACGAATCGTTCGTTCTACATGGGAGTAGGGTGACACTGAGCGCCAGACACCGTTGTGTAACTTCTGCTCCGCCGCAATTTGCATCAGCTCATGATAACTGGCGTGGTAAGCAATATGATTAATGCGTTCACCGTAACGGTCATGGGTAAATAATTCAGGCGGATAATGGTTGGCAGCATAACAACGCTCAATATGTTGCGCGCTACCGAGCAATGAGCCTAGCTTAACCCGTTCATCTTGTTCATTGGATTCAGCAAAATATTGAGCGCACTGCTGCAAAAAGCGATCACTTTGATAGACATTATAGTTGATGAGGTAAGGTGGTTGATTCAATGCCATAGTATTCATTGCTCGATGTTAATTTCGATTATTAAATTCCGGACGTGGTCGATCAGCACCTAGCCAAAGATCCAGAGATTGGCGGAAGTCAGAGTCACTTCGGACCTGCTCAATCACACGGTTCATGTTGCTAATCGCATGCTGCCCCCATTGGTTATTACTGCAGCCGACAGCGCCAATTATGACTGCGTCTTTGTTTTCTTTGATAGGAATAAATACGAGCGGTTCAAAATCTGGGTTCGTTTGATCCTCGGTACGTTGGAAGTAGGTCATCAGCATCTTATAATCAAGCGTGTAATCAATTCGCCCTGCGGCAACCATCGCCATCAAGTTCATGTGAGCCCCTTCGCCAGAGACTTCTTGGAAGTGCTCTGACGGTATTAAGTAGTCCTCGATGATGGGTTGTAGTTCACCATAACGTCGCTCAATCGGCTGAGCGAAACGATAGTCGCTCTGCGCTAGGGCAGTAAACGATAATGGCTCACCGAATGCTTTAATAAACCGTTGAGCCTTTGATGCTGTCGTGATGACACCGTGTGGCGGGTATACATGTGTCGCATCTGAGAAAATAAAGTCTTTGTTGTAATCACTGTCTTTGATTAAGCACGGGAAACATAGGTGTTGGTTTTTGCGCATTAACATAGTGATTCGGCGCGAGGGCAATTTACGCTTGCTTTGAGACAGCGCCGGCAGTTCGCGTTCAAAGGTATCCACTAAGGTATCGCAAAAACCCGCTTTTTCGTATTCACCTTGCCAAATATGAAAAGGGGGAGAGACATTAATGCCCCAGATAATATCATCGTGTTGATCAGCAATAGCCCATGTAGATGCACACAACAGAAGTATAAATAAAGATGCTTTTAGCATAGTACCTATCATAAATGGGTTCTCTACGTGTTACAGTCATATCTATCGTCGATTTTTGGTAACAAAAAATCAATATATTTTAAAATGTAAGTTATAGGGACAAAAATGACAAAGATCGTTTTCAATCACGGCAAAGAAAGTGGTCCTTGGGGGCATAAAATAAGGGCCCTCGCGAAGGTTGCAAAAAGTCGAAGCTTTGCTGTGGATAGTATCGATTACCAAGATCAAATGGACCCAGATGATCGTGCGGATCGATTGGCTCGTTACTTAGATGATTATCAAGGAGATCGAGTTATCTTAGTCGGTTCGAGTATGGGGGGATACGTTGCGCTGGCTAATAGCGAGCATGCTAAAGCGATGGGTTGCTTTTTAATGGCACCAGCGCTGTACATGGGAGGCAAAGTCGACTTCGATACATTACGTCCGAACGGTTCTGTCAGTGTGGTCCACGGTTGGCGAGATGATATTGTCGATTGGCAACACAGTGTTAAGTTCTGTCAGCGCATTGCCGCTGAACTGCACTTAATTGACGACGATCATCGGCTCGTTAATCGACTTGATATTGTCGTACGTGACTTTGAGCTTTTTTTGGAGAGCATGAAATGACTGGCTTTGTAATCGATCCTCGTTTAGCTAACGACTCTATTTTGCTGGCGCGGGGTCCGCTGTCACAACTCCGTTTAATGAAAGCCGCCGACTGCACTTGGTTTTTGTTAGTGCCTGAAGTTAATGAGATCAGTGAAATAACGCAGTTGTCGGAAAGCGAGCAGTTTAATCTTTGGAAAGAAAGCCAAGCCTTGAGTGAATGGTTGTTACACACTTATCCGCAGTGTAAGTTAAATATCGCCGCTATTGGCAATGTTGTCAGCCAACTGCATGTCCATCATGTTGTTCGTTATTCGGATGACCCGTTTTGGCCAGCGCCGATATGGGGACAAAAAATGGAGCGTCAGCATTCAATCCGAGATATCGAAGCAATCCAAAAAGAATTGAGTGCTTGCTCTAAATTTATTTCAGTTGAGGCTGATCGATAACCTTGCAAACAACGTTTGATAGGGCATGAAAAAACATTCAGCACGTTTACATCTCAAGCAGATGACCGAAAAAGCACATCGCGAAGCAGAGCAGTCAGGGTTAATGAAGCCGCTGATGGGAGCGCACGTGTCTAACGAAGACTACCTGCAAGCGCTTAACGGTCTTTACTCATGGCTAGAGCGGTATGAGATGTGCTTACAGACTTGGTTACCCAAGGACAATCAACGGCTTTTTGAATACTACTATCAGCCGCGCAGTGGTCAGATTTTAGCAGATATTCATGCGCTTGGAGGGTTTACGCCACCACCTAATATCCATCATGTTAATGCCGTTTCCATTTATCAGGCGCTTGGTTATGCCTATGTCATTGAAGGGAGCACACAAGGCGGTCGAATGCTCAGTCAACGCCTTAACAAGGTTTTAAATCTTGAGGGCAATGCATTAAGTTATTTTAATTTTTACAGGTATCGCAGCTGGCAACGATTTATTGAGATGTTCGAGCGTTTTTCGTTTACCAATGAGCAACTCAACGAAATGACTTCAGCCGCTGTGAACGCCTTCGCGTCGTTGAATTCGATTGCACAACGCATAGAGCAGCGAGATAGCACAGTAGCAGTGGGTTAATTTAGGGTGGTATGAGTGGCTGATAATACTTCGATTTCCTATGAAGAGGCGATGAAGAACTGTGCCAAAGAGCCGGTGCATGCACCGCAATGTGTGCAGGCAAATGGGATGTTACTGGCAGTTGATATTAAACGGGGCGGTCAGATTATTGCTGTCAGTGACAATAGCGATGCCGTGTTAGGTTGTTCGAGTGACGCCTTAATGGGGTCGTCATTGGCAGAGTGCATGCCGAGTGACTTTCTAACATCATTCAAAGCCGCAGACGAAAAGTTAAAGCAAGGGTCAGACTACGAAATATTTGCGTGGGAAGCGGGTGAACAATCGTTTTTTTCCCGTATTTATTATAGCCAAGCTTGGTTAGTCGTAGAAACTGAGATCGACGTGACTGATCCTGGGTTAAAGCGTTCCTGCTATTTCGACCGAGCGTTACTTGATATTTCGAACACAAATACTACGGAGCAAACGCTGCAAAAGTTATGTCGCTCAATTAGTGAGTTGAGTGGTTATGAGCGCGTGTTGGTTTATCAGTTCGACGATAGCTGGAACGGTCGCGTAATCAGCGAGCACACAACACGCGAAGATATCGAGCAATATATAGGGCTCAGCTTTCCAGCCAGTGACATTCCAAGCCAGGTTCGAGCGTTGTATCACGTTAACCCAATCCGTTATATCGCCGATGTGGATGCTGAGGATGCGGTGATTGTGTATGCCGAAGAGCTGGGCTCCATGGCACTTGACCTATCGCTTGGTACGATCCGAGGTAAGTCACCCATTCATACAGAATATATGAAAAACATGGGCCTACAGCGCTCGATGTCAGTGGCTATTTTTGACCAGAATCAGCTGTGGGGTTTAGTTTCGTGTCACGGCGTATCGGCGCAACCGTTATCTTATTCGACACGGCTTAATATCCACTCTTTGGTCAAGCTCGCCGAACAACGGTTAATGCTACAAAAACAATTTGAAGCCGATCGGTTTTTCGATCGTGTTGAAGAGAGCCGAAAAGCGCTACTCGACCGAAAACGAGAAATTAAGTCGCCGCAGCAACTGCTCGAAGACCAAGGTCATTTCTGGCTAAAACTGTTTGAAGCGGCGGCTGTAGCCTTGATCAGTGCTCAAACACAGCGTGTTATCGGCGAGCGTATTGATGTATCGACCTTACACAAGGTACGTGACTGGCTTAATGAAAATCATAGCGTGACAGGAGTATTTAGCGAACGAGACTGTCGATTGTCTGAGATACGGCAGGCAATCCCAGAGTTGCCATATTGCGGCGTGTTAGCAGTGTCGATGCCGATAGATAAGCGAAATCAGGGCTGGTTAGTGTTCTTTAGACCGCAGGAGACTGAAGTTTTTCGGTGGGCGGGTAAGCTTGAAAAAGGAGAGGTACGAGAATACAAAGGTCGCCAAGTGTTGTCGCCTCGTCACTCGTTTGAGCAATGGCAACAGGATGTTGATGGATATGCACCAATCTGGACAGGGATCCAAATTGAAGCGGCCAAAACGCTGGCAGAAGACCTCGCTATTGGTGCGTCCGCTTATCAAATTGAACAGTTAAATCAGGAGCTCACTGAAGCGAATCAACGGTTGGAGCACTTGGTCCATACCGATGCCTTGACGCAAGTCTGGAACCGCTATCACATGGAACAGACACTGGAAGAGGAAGTGAAGCGATGTAAACGTCATGGGCGAGACTTGGCCGTCATTTTACTCGACATCGATCATTTCAAGCGTGTTAATGATGACTACGGTCACGATGTGGGTGACAAAGTGCTTAAGCTGATAAGTGAAGCGATTCATCAATGGCTTCGCAGCAGTGATGTGTTTGGTCGTTGGGGGGGAGAAGAGTTTTTAATCATAGCCCCAGAAACTGATCTTGAGAGTGCGAGTCAACTGGCGGAGCGTTTAAGAAGGCGATTATCAAACCTTCAATTTGACAAAGTTGGTCAAGTCACGGCAAGCTTTGGCGTAGCAGAATTATTACCCAGTGAAGACCGTAATAGTTTGGTAAAGCGCGCCGATAACGCGTTATACCAAGTCAAAGAGTCTGGACGGAACAGTGTGGAGGTCTCGCCAGGCAAATAATAAAAGGAATAAAACATGTGGCCTCAACTTGAGTGGTCAACCCGTTCTGAGCTTTTAAACCTTGCCGAACAGGCAGGGGGGATCATCGCTCAATTTGAATCGGTTGAGGTCAATAGTGTAACGGCTCAAACGTGGCTGAATGAAAAGCAGGCAGCCAGTATTGAATGCGAAAATCTAAATGCCCACCGCATTAATATCTCCGCGCTTTATGACCATATCAAGGACTGGGATCCGCTAAACGAGCAGGCATTAAAAAAGGCGCACCGACAATTAATGCTGAACTTGAGCATGCGCGCAGGTCAGTACCGCGGTACTTCAGTCGCTATTTATCATCACGGCCGTAATATTTATGCTTCACCACCCGCCACCGGTATTGCACGAACACTCAGCGAATTATTTACTGAACTCAACACCGACCATTGTCACCCCCTGTATCGCGCTGCACTGTTTTTTGATGTTTTTGAAAGTTGGCAACCGTTTGCCGAAGCGAACGGTTGTATCACACGATTCTGGCTCACCCTATTGATGCGTTCTTGGCACCCACTTTTTCAATGGCTCAATATTGAGCAAAGTTGGCTAGCATCAATCGACGAACTGGCAGAAGCGCGACAAGTCGAACGTACTGAGCGATCCGAAGCTTATATCCAGTGGCTGACTGGAGTTCTCCGAACGAGCTTGAATGAATTCGCGCAAAAGCTGGCTATCTGCAGTGAACAAAAGGTGCCTGACATGCAAAAAAGTTCGGATAAGTTTTCGGATGTGTGTTCGGTAAAAGGTTCGGAAAAATGGCCGACAGCCCGCAAAGTACTGTTTTTAGTCAATAAAGAACGGGGTATTAGCGCGCAACGTATTGCCGAACTGTTGGGTTTGAGTTCGAGGGCCGTAGAGAAGCAATTTGCCCGACTCAAACAACAAGGTAAGCTCGAACGCGTGGGTAGTCCACGAGGCGGTTATTGGCGCGTTATGGTTTCTCCGTCGCAACAGTTATCGTTACCGGAATGCTAAACTGCTGACGTATTTTTTCAGCCAAGGTATGTTGTGCTGGCGCAGAACCGTGCACCAAGCGAACGGCTTGGACGGGAAATTCAGCATTGCCAATAAAAGCGAGTAATTCGTCTTGATCAGCATGGGCGGAGTAGCCGGTTAGCGAATATACCTGAGCATTTACTTTTCTTTTTTGCTGGTTAATCGTCACTACATCACCCGTAGCCGCTCGTTGAATCTGCTCACCCAGCGTCCCTTGCGCTTGGTAACCCACAAACAATATATCCGTGCGAGGATCTTCTATCAGCGCATCAAGATAGTTAATAATGCGTCCTCCGGTACACATCCCTGAGCCTGCAATGACAATGATCGGCTCAGCCGTCGATTTGAGACGATTAACCAAAGCGAGGTGCAAGCTATGCTCATCCACTGGATGCGCGTGGCTAAAGTCTAACGGATGTCGTCCATGAGCTTGGCGAGACCGGCTGGTTGCATCCCATAGCGCTTCATGATGTTGGTAGATGTCAGTCACTTTGTTCGCCATTGGCGAATCGATAACAATCTCGGGAAAATCGGTGTCCTTTGAACACGCGTGTTGGTGCCAAATTTGTTCAAACTCATAGAGCAGCTCTTGCGTGCGGCCAATGCTAAATGCAGGAATTAAGATGGCGCCGCCATCGACAACAGCACGTTTTATAATCGATTCGAGTTGTTGCGTTCGTTGACTGCGGTCACCATGCGAGCGATCCCCGTAAGTACTCTCTAAAACAAGTAAATCAGCGCGTTTAAGCGGTGTTGGATCGTTGATTAGCGGTGAGTTACGGCAGCCTAAGTCGCCGGAAAAGACAACACGTTTATGCAAGGGCTTAATATCAAAACAGAGATAAGACGAACCCAGTATGTGTCCTGCCTCTTCGAACGTGACGCTAAGTGAGGGTAGAACATCCACCGTTTGACCATATTCACAAAGAACCACATGCCGCGCGAGCAATGTGTTAAATGCCGCGAGTGCGCTTTCGTCGCGGATACCTGCGAGTTGCAGAGAGTCGCCCAGTACCAATTGCATTAATGCAAGTGTGGCGGCCGTACAGTAAATCGGACCACGATAACCCAGCGCGAGCAACTGCGGTAAGCGGCCGACATGATCGAGGTGTGCATGAGTAATAAACACAGCCGCCAAACTATCGACATCGACATACGGCGTTAAGTCATCCTCTTGCGCGCTACCCTGAAATGCGCCGCAGTCGATCATCACCGTTTGTCGAGCGTTTAAATGCCATAAGTGGCACGAGCCTGTTACCCGCCAAGTACCACCTAAATGTGTTAAACGGATTGGCCACTCAATGGATAGTTCATTCACAGTGTTTAGCCTTATTCACTTTTTTTGCATAGTGTAGCTTAGTTTAATTTACTGACACGGAGATATAGCCGACATCGTGTGTAAGCCTGAGTTACTCGCATTGCGCAAACTTAACCAACACCAGTAGAATAGCGGCTTGCTGTTTCTGATGAAAAGGAAGTTAACGTAGTGAGTCAATTATGCAGTCGAGTGGCCATGGTGCGCCCACATCATTTTCGCAGTAATGAGCAAACCGCGGCAGATAATCGTTTTCAGCAGCTCGATGATGCGCGTGTCGAAGCCGCTGTGAGTCGCTATGCACGTGAAGAGTTCGATGCCATGGTGGCGCAGCTTAATCAGCAAGGGGTTCGTGTTGAGGTTTTTGACGATACCACGACCGACACACCGGACTCGGTATTTCCCAACAATTGGTTTACCAGTCATGCAGATGGCACACTCGTATTGTACCCCATGCACTGCGCTAACCGCCGGTTAGAGCGACGTGTCGACATTATTCAAAGCTTAGAACAGGACTACGTGATCACCCGTACCGTTGACCTGACCGGCTTTGAGTCGCAAGGGTTAAGTCTTGAGGGAACCGGCGCGCTGGTGTTTGATCCATTGAGTCACGATGTTTACGCGGTGCGTTCGCAGCGAATGAGCGATGTCGTGTTAGCAGAGCTAAGTAAGCACATCGATTGTAATCCTGTGGTGATTGACGCGCATGACCGCGAGGGCGTACCTATTTACCACACCAATGTGCTCATGAATGTGGGTGAGCATATCGCTATGTACGCGCCGGAATTAGTTGCGCCGGCGTATCGTGATGACTTGGCACAGCGCCTAGCGTATGGCGATCGATGTGTGATTGAACTCACGGGCTCACAAATAGAATCCTTTGCTGGTAATGCCTTGGAGCTCGTGGGGCGAGAAGGGCCGGTATTGGTTTTATCACAAACGGCGGCAAAGGCATTAACCCGGCAACAAAGGGATCAAATTGAGCAAAAAGCGCGTATGCTAATATGCAACCTGCCAACGATTGAGCAGGGCGGAGGCTCCGCGCGCTGCATGATAGCGCAATTACAATGGCAACCAAGATAGGATACTTATGGGCTCAAAGGCGATACCTTATTATTATTTATGTGGCGCGCTCGTCGCGCTAGTGCTCACCTATATACTTCCCACCTGGCCATTAAAAATTGCCTTCGGCTGGACCTGTATCGCCTTAGCGCTAATCGCCTCTGCTTATTGGTTGAATACCGCTCGATTGTTTCGTAAGAAAGCGAACGGACGTATTCCTTGGTACATACGTTGGTCATTAATCCCGTTCCTGATTGGCGTACGCGTTTATAACGCCATCGCACGTCGCCAAGATGATTTACCGGTGTTCCAAAAGGTCGCGGATGGAATCTATGTAGGAAGACGCTTATTCAGCGGCGACCTGAAGGCGATCAAAGACGTGCCGATTAATGCGGTACTCGATGTTACGGCTGAATTTGATGCGCTTGACTGGTCAGCTGAACGCGCCGAGGTGAATTACTTAAACGTTCCGGTGCTTGACCATTTGGCGCCGTCTCACGAACAAATTCATCAAGCTTTGCAGTGGATCCATGAGCAACAACGGCAAGGCCATAATGTCTTAATTCATTGCGCCTTAGGAAGAGGACGTTCGGTGTTTATGGCGGCCGCCTATTTACTGGCGCATAGTAATACGAAAAACATCGACGACGTGATGAAGAAAATTCAAGGCGCGCGCAAAGTTGCGCGATTAAATCATCAACAAAAGAAGGCACTGCAACAGTTTATCGATGAACACCAAGAGTTGATGATTAAGCGTGCGTACATTGTCGCTAATCCGGTATCCGGTGGCGGTAAATGGAGTGAATATGCACAGCCGCTTAAGGATACGCTCACACCGTATTTCGAGCTAACAGTGATTGAAACGAAAGAAGATAAAAACGGTACCGAATGTGCACGTGAGGCGCTTGAGCAGGGCGCTGAGTTGGTCATTGCTTGTGGCGGCGATGGTACGCTGACTGAAGTGGCACGTGCGCTCATCGGCCATGATTGTAAGATGGCGATCGTACCCATGGGCACAGCAAATTCCTTGAGCCAGGTGCTATGGGGACTCAGTAGTAAACTGAGCCCAGTGGATGTCGCCTGCGAAACGATTATTGAGGGTCGCTGTCGGCAAATCGATTGTGGCTGGGTCAATGAGCAATTGATGCTTTTATGTGCTGGCGTTGGCTTCGAACAGCAAATGATTGAGCAGGCAGATCGCAGCGCCAAAGATAAGCTAGGTCAGTTAGCGTATATTCAAGGTTTATGGCGCGCACTGAGTGAAGATAAACAACTGCAGTTGCAAGTAACCATTGATGAGGGTGAAACCGAAACGTGGGAAACAGCCAGTTTGATTGTTGCCAATGCGGCACCGATGACAACCTTGTTGGCACAGGGCGATGGTGAGCCCGTGATCGACGATGGCAAACTGGATGTAACGTGGCTCGATTCAGAGCAGGGTGAGAGTTCACCGGTAAAAAGCCTAATCGAGCTCTTGTACGCCAGTATTACCGAAGACCAAGTGGGGATGAATACCCATCACACACGCATAAAGCGTATTCACCTAGCACGCTGTGATGGTGAGCGCTTAGACTATGTCGTCGATGGCGAACCTTACTCAGCGGATGAGTTAGATATCAAGGTTGAAAAGCATGCACTGCAGATCTTGGTGCCTGATCGTATTGATTACTAGATAATCGAACGCGGCAATCGAGCCTAAAGGCCTTGTGAAATAGCGGTCATAAATCATACGAATAGAGCTGTGCGCGTGAGTTGTGGTATACTGTGTACAAATTAATCAATATTAAGTGAGTTATGATTGATTTCGTAGGCTGGTATAAGCAACCCGAATTAGACGGTGTAAATCCCCGCACCGCACACCGCGCCATTACCGTGGCTAAGTTTCGCGCCAAACTGTATCGCAGGGGCAGCTTTCTGCTGCGTCAGTGCGCCCTGTTGTCCGTTGTGGCGGCACTTTTAATTCTACCGAGCTGGCACCACTCAGTGATAAGCGCGGTGATTATTATTAGTTATCTTGGTTTGGCGAAATGGCTTAACATCCGAGCTTATCGCACCTATGCACTGCCATTATTGCCACAGGCAGTGCAAGATGCCTCTAAGTACTAACAACTTAGGCTATTAACCACAACACGTCGAAATATCGGTTTTTTCGCCCGCTTTGACGGCATGAGCGTCTTTGATAATGCGTAGCGCCGAACGTAGCACAATGATCGCGATGATTGTTGCTATCAACAAGTCTGGCCACGCTTTATTAATGGCGCTTACCATCCACGCAGAAAGAATGACACCGGCATTCATGAGCATATCGTTACGCGAGCAAATCCAACTGGCGCGAATGTTGATATCGCCATTACGTGAGCTGTACAGCAAGGCAAAACAAATAACATTCACCAGTAATGCTAAGCCGGCTATCCATAGCATCATGTTGGCATTGGGTTCGCTGCCCCAAATCAACCGCTGTGCAACATCACCGAGCACCAACAACGCGAGAGCTGTTTGTAATATGCCATTAAAAATAGCCGCATTCGCTTTGTATTTAATTGCCTTACCCACCGCATACAAACTCACCGCATAAACCAGCGTATCGGCAAGCATATCCAATGAGTCAGCAATTAAGCCGCTGGACTCGGCTATCCAACCGGCAATGAACTCAACGAAAAACATCACACCATTGAGCACCAATACAGTCCATAGTAAGCGTTTCTGTGCGCTATCCATTTGCGCTTGTGTGTTAGACACTCCGCCACCGCAGCATGAAGACATTTGAACATCCATTAGCAAAAATTTTGCCGCCATTGTATCAAAAAAGTAGGTTGTAGCAGCGTGGTTTCGCTCTGAATTACCTGATGTGGAATTGATAGAGTAATTAAGCAGGGAAAAGAGAAGAATTGGTCGGCGTGAGAGGATTTGAACCTCCGACCCCTGACACCCCATGACAGTGCGCTACCAGGCTGCGCTACACGCCGACCGAGGACAGCTATGTTACTGATTTATGAGCTAAGTGCAAGGCACAAATGCACTTAGCGCGTCTGTTCGCTGTTATTTTAATCAGTCTCTAGCGCGGCCGCTGAAGCGTTTGAGATCTTTGAGTGCATCAATTAACACAGGAACCGTCGGTTCGGCGCCGTCGAGGCGGCTGAAGTCATCGCGACGATAGATATTATACTGACCGTTGTTATCGAGCACGGTAATCAATTCTTGGTCATAAATAACGATATACGGACTGTAGGTTTCTACTAGAGGCCAGCGCTCACCTCCATTCATCAGGTCTTCACCATTGCTGAAGCTCTGAGTGCCACCAGCACATGACATGACGCGAGATAGGGCGGTTGGCATGAGATCCATCAACCCGCCAATACTTTGTTGTGGTAGTGCGAAATCTTTTTCCCACAGAGTGACACGCATATTTTCAGGTTTAAACTGTTGCTGTCCGAGCAGACCCTCAGTGTTACTGGGCGCTAGGCTCGAGAGCAGTACACGTTGTTGGCCTAAGCTTCCGAGTATTGCGGGTAAGCGGTTGATATCCTCATGGCTCAGCAGCACAACGTTGACCTGGTTCTCGTTGCGTGGATAAAAACTACTTAACGGCTCTGCGTTCCAGTCGGTTTTAAACTGAGTAAGCCCGAGTTCTTGTGGCCAATTAGGCGATGTATGCCAGCTCACATCGATGCCAAAGTCCGCTAATGGTTTTAGGTAAGCCGGTGATATGTTTTGATTCTCGATGGTCTCTTGATAAAAGTCGGGGAGACCATAAAGCAGTTGGAACAACCCGCCCTCACGACTCGGGTGTGCCAGTAACTGGATATCCACTTGAGTCAGGCCGTTGTCGTTGGCTACTTCACCGACACGTTGTGACTGTTCGGCATTCAAACGATCAAATACAACCAGTGTAATGCCCTGGGTTTGCGACGTTTTTGAGCACAGCAACGTATTGTGCGGGTAGCGTAAGCGGATATTTTCGGCCGACATCAGCTTTTGTTGTTGTGCTTGATAATTTTCCACTTCGATAAAGCCATGCTTCGACATCAGCGTTTTCGCTGTCGTCGGGTACGAGAGTGGGAATGTATCATCTTGCTGTGTTATCGGGTCGTAGAGCTCAGCATCCGCCCAAACGTGAATACTGTGGCTAGCAAAAAAGCACAATACAAATACCGTGGTGGCCGGTGCGCCGAGGCGACGATGTTGGAGTTCAGAAAGGTGCTTCCACGTGTAGTTAGCGAGCAGCAGTTCAAAGCCTAACAGAATAAGAAAGCCCAACATGATCATTAAAATAATGACAAAACTTGCGCCGGTAAATGCGGCCTCGGCATCTTTCGCCATTTGTGCAAGTGAATAGGCGTTTAGATGATAGCCGTAGTGGCGAAAAAACAGTGCATCAAAGATAAGTGCGACGATGCCAAGGGAGCTAATGAGCGCCGCAATACTGCGTAATACCTTGGAGTAGGGAATAAGCAAGCAGAACGGAAATATCAGTATGATAAAGAACACGAACGGCAGAAATGCGAAGTGCCCGATCCAGTTCACAATGAGATAAACGGTACTGATGAACGTGGTCGGCGACGGCGTTGAATCAATATAGATAATGCCGATAAGGACACACAAAATAATGTTGGCGAAGGTAAACCAATGACCCCAACTAATCAGTCGTGCAATTTTATCGCGACGTTGGTTCTTTCCCATTCTGTGTCTATCCCGTGCTACAATCTGCCAAATAGTCTAACACAGCGATTTTGCAAGGATAGTCCTAGTTATGCAACTGGCCATTGAAAATAGCATTATTCACCAGTTTTACAGCCATGATGACCAAATTGGTTTGCGTCTCGCGCCAGAACCTTTGTCTGATGACGAGCAACTGCACGAGTTACTCGAGGAACTGACCACGGTTTATACCAGTAAACCAGCTAAAGGCTACGCTAGCTTCTTAACAGAGGCCGACGAGGCGGAAGAAGTCAGTGATTTCCCGGTACTACTTAAACAGTGGCAAGCACAAGAGCTAGAATTTGTTGAGTTGAGCCAGCAGGCGGCTAAGCTCTTGTTAGAGCAACTGCAGAACTATCAAATGCTTGAAGCGGGCTTTTTATTAGTGACGCGGTATCAACACCTAAGCACTGATTATCTGTTAGTGGCGTTTTTACCAGTAAAAGTAGGCGTGACGATTAACCCTAACTTAGCTGTTGACCGGTCATCACAATTAGACATTAGTAAGGTACAACTGGCAGCGCGGATTGATCTGACTGAATGGCAAACCGATCCCGAGAGCCAACGTTATATTTCTTTTATTAAGGGTCGCGCTGGACGCAAGGTATCTGACTTCTTCTTGGATTTCTTGGGCTGTACTGAGCGGTTGGATGCTAAGTCGCAAACTAAACGCTTGGTGGATGCAGTAACAGAGTTTGGTAAGCAAGCAGAACTGCCACCGGAGCAACGTCAATCGCTTAATGCGGTGGCTTATGAATATTGCGATCAACAATGGAAGCAGGGTGAAGACGTCAAGGTCAAAGACTTGTCAGAGCATTTCTCTCAAGCACAGCCGACCGAACGTAGCTTTGAAGAGTTTACGCAAGCGCTCTCACAAGAGGATAAACCTGCACTGGATGAGTCCTTTCCTACGGATCGGTCTACGCTACGAAAATTGGTTAAATTTCAAGGCCAAGGTGGCGGCGTGAGTGTGGCATTTGATCATACGCAGCTGGGCGAGCGTATAGAGTATGATCCGGAGACAGATAAACTAACGATTCATGGCACGCCGCCTAATTTGCGCGACCAATTGCGTCGTTACTTTGGTATTGACTCTTAAGGGGTATTGATTCTTAAGGGGTATTGATTCTTAAGAGGCTAGAATTGCAAAACGCCGCATTGCGGCGTTTTGCAAGTAGGCTTCTTATTGTTTGTCCGCGTGAGGAACAATGTTTGAGGCATGCAGTCCTTTTGGACCTTCCTCGAGTTCAAACTCTACGGTTTGACCGGCTTTTAATGTGCGATAGCCTTCCATATCGATTGTTGAGTAATGAGCGAAAATGTCACCCTCGCGGTCCTCACTCTCAATAAAGCCAAAACCTTTGGAGTTATTGAACCATTTGACTTTTCCGGTTGCCATACATCTACTTCCTTCTTCTATCGAAAAGAATTTTGTTATTATTAGACTTGGTTGTCGTAAGTGTGGTTGAAAATTTCATCATCCAACACCATGTTTTACTCTAGGACACAGAGTATAATAGTCAAGTAGATGTGATGAAAAAATCGACATTTTTGTTAAAAAAATAAACAAAAATTGTCCAGCGAGATTAGACAAATCAGCTATAGTGATAATAGGTTGTTAATTCATGAGCCAGTTTGATCATCAACACGTATATGATGTTGAGGAAGAAAGTAAACACGAACTGAAACCACCCTCGATGTATAAGGTCATATTGAATAATGATGACTATACACCGATGGACTTTGTAATAGAGGTGCTGATAAGGTTTTTTCGTATGAATAACGAAAGAGCCACAGACACCATGTTGCAGGTGCACTATAAAGGGAAAGCGGTGTGTGGAGTTTACTCAGCAGAGATAGCTGAGACAAAAGTGGTGCAGGTCAATCAGTACGCTCGTGAAAACCAGCACCCGTTGCTCTGTACCATGGAGCATGAGTAAGATTCGAGCACAGCCGTAGTACGGTAAGGAGAGTGGTATGTTAAACAAGGCGTTAGAACTTACCTTGAACGATGCGTTCAGACTGGCGCGTGAGCGTCGTCATGAACTAATGACGGTTGAGCATTTGCTCGTGGCTTTGCTCGATAATCCAGACGCAGCCGAAGTTTTGCGCGCGTGCGGACTCAATTTTGAACAACTGAAAGAAGAACTTATCAGTTACATCGACCGCAGCACACCGACCTTTGATGAGCAAGATGATGGCGCCGATACACAACCGACACTCGGATTTCAGCGGGTGTTACAGCGAGCGGTATTTCACGTTCAGTCTTCTGGTAATGCCGAAGTGAGTGGCGCGAACGTGTTGGTGGCGATTTTCAGTGAACAAGAGTCACAAGCCGTCTATTTGCTGAACAAGCATGATATCACTCGTTTAGATATCGTTAATTATATCTCACATGGCATCGCGCGCTCTCAAGACGAGCCAATGGACGAACATATTGCCGATGAAGAGGAAATGGCTGCGGCAAGTGAAGAGCAGCAAACCCATCTTAAACGTTTTTGTACGAACCTTAATGTGCAGGCGCAAGAGGGTAAGATCGATCCACTTATTGGTCGTGATGACGAGTTGGAACGCTGCGCACAAATTTTATGCCGTCGTCGTAAAAATAATCCATTATTGGTCGGCGAGGCCGGTGTAGGTAAAACGGCTATCGCCGAGGGGCTTGCGTATCGTATCGTAAATAAACAGGTACCCGATATTCTTGAGGAAGCGGTTATCTACTCGCTGGATATGGGCGGCTTATTGGCGGGTACAAAGTACCGCGGTGACTTTGAAAAGCGCTTCAAACAGCTTCTCAAAGAGTTAGGTGAGAAAGAGCACGCTATTCTTTTTATCGATGAGATCCATACGATTATCGGTGCCGGCGCGGCCAGTGGAGGTGTGCTAGATGCCTCTAACTTGCTAAAACCATTGCTTTCAAGTGGTCAGCTTAAGTGTATTGGCTCAACCACCTATACCGAGTTCAAAAACATCTTTGAAAAAGATCGCGCGTTAGTGCGTCGATTCCAAAAAGTGGATGTCAGTGAACCGAGCGTGGAAGATACCACTAAAATTTTGATGGGCTTGAAAGAGCGCTACGAAGACCATCACGGTATTCGTTACACCCAGCCCGCGATTAAAGCAGCGGCTGAGCTTGCGGCAAAATACATTAATGAGCGTCATTTGCCCGATAAGGCGATTGATGTGATGGACGAGGCGGGCGCGCAACAACGTTTGTTACCTCCGTCTAAGCGTAAGAAGACCGTCGGTGTGCAAGATATCGAGGCGATTATCGCTAAGATCGCACGTATACCAGAGCAGTCGGTTTCACGCACAGACCAAGACATTCTCAAGCAGCTCGATCGCAACTTGAAGATGGTGGTGTTTGGTCAGGATGAAGCGATCGACAAACTGAGTTCTTCGATTCGTTTATCGCGGTCAGGGCTTGGCAATGAACACACCCCTATCGGGTCGTTCTTGTTCGCAGGTCCGACAGGCGTGGGTAAAACTGAGGTGACTCAGCAACTTGCCAAAGCAATGGGTATTGAACTCATTCGCTTCGATATGTCGGAGTATATGGAGCGTCACGCAGTCAGTCGTTTGATTGGTGCGCCTCCAGGTTATGTCGGTTTTGATCAAGGCGGGTTGTTAACTGACGCAGTGATTAAACAGCCTCATTCGGTATTGCTGCTTGATGAGATCGAGAAAGCCCACCCGGATGTTTACAACATCTTGTTGCAGGTGATGGATAACGGCACGTTGACGGATAACAACGGTCGTAAGGCGGATTTCCGTAATGTCATTATTGTGATGACGACTAACGCGGGTGTGCGTGAGACAGTTCGTAAGTCAATTGGCTTTAAGCAACAGGACCACAGTCACGATGCGATGGCAGAAATCAACCGTACCTTTACGCCGGAGTTCCGTAACCGTCTTGATGGTATCGTGTGGTTTAACCATCTAAGTGAAGAGGTTATCTTGCAGGTGGTCGATAAGTTTATCACCGAGTTGCAAGCACAGTTAGACCGTAAAGGGGTGTCTCTTGAGGTTGAATCCAAAGCAATCGATTGGCTTGCGAAGAAAGGCTACGACAAGCAAATGGGCGCACGTCCGATGGGTCGAATTATTCAGGAACACCTGAAAAAACCATTGGCAAACGAGATCTTGTTTGGTCATTTAACCCGCGGTGGTCAGGTCAAAGTATCCTTAGATAACAACGACGAGCTGAAATTTGATTACGACAGCACTAATGAAACTATCGAAAGTTAATCGACTGAGTTAGTTCGAATAATAAAAAAGGGGCGTTTCGCCCCTTTTTTATTTGAACCGTGATTAACGGGCGCGGAAGACGATGCGTCCTTTACTCAAGTCGTAAGGGGTAAGCTGAACGGTTACAGTATCACCCGTTAAAATACGGATGTAGTGCTTACGCATTTTGCCAGAGATGTGTGCAGTCACAACGTGACCGTTCTCTAGTTCAACTCGAAACATAGTATTTGGCAAGGTGTCCAATACGGTTCCTTGCATTTCAATGCTGTCTTCTTTCGCCATTAAAATCCTCTAGAATTTAACTAATGAGCGCACATTGTACGCATAGGGTTCATTTTTGTGTGTTAGATTTTACCGCTTTTTTCCATTGATTGCCAATAAGCCGTTCATTTGGTGTAAAACGGGCCTTGTAGTTCATCTTATCGCAGTTATCAATTTGGTATCCAAGGTAGAGATAATCGAGTCCTTGCGCCTCTGTCCACTCGATTAAACTCAAAATAGAGTAGGTGCCTAGCGAACGCTTAGCTTCATCCGGATCAAAAAATGTGTACATGGCAGAGCTAGAACAACTGAGCACATCAACGATACTCACCATCATTAACTCGCCCGCACTATCGCGCCATTCAAAAAACTGCGGTTTCATCCAATCAGCATCACACCAAAGCCAAAATGATTCTGGATCGGGCGGATACATTGCGCCATCGGCGTGACGTTCCTCAATAAAGCGACAAAAGAGTGAGGTATAGTCAGGTTGAGGCTTATCGACAACTGAAAGTACTAAATCGCGATTTTTATTTAACACTCGCTTTTGGTTTTTGCTGAAACTAAAATCGCTGACCGGTATACGAAGCGATTCGCAGGCTTGGCAGGATTCACAGTGGGGACGATAGACATCGTTATGGCTGCGACGAAACCCGTGTGCCATTAAGTGCTCATACAAATGAGCATTCATGGGTGTTTCTTCGTCGGCAACGGTAACGATTAAACGCTCTTCCTGATCCTTGAGATAACCACAGGGGCGGGTGCCTGTAATACCGAGTTTAACACTCATAAATAACGACTAATATCTCCTAACGACCAAAAGTCGTCAGTTAGTGGGCGATCGCGTAACGCAAATAATTGCTCTAGAAAATGCTCGCGGGCCATTGGTACCGCGCCGAGTGACGTTAAATGGGGATTTTCCATTTGGCAATCAATTAATTGACCCCCGTGCTCAACAAAGGCGTTCGCAAAACAGTGCAAAGCCACTTTAGATGCGTTAGTCGCACGGTGAAACATACTTTCGCCACAAAACAGACGACCGACACTGACACCATATAAGCCACCGACCAACGAATTATCTAGCCAAACTTCAACCGAATGGGCATGTCCTTTTCTATGCAGTTCAATATACGCCTCACGCATAGGTTCGGTAATCCATGTGCCTTCGTGCTCGGCGCGTATTGTTGCACACTCATCAATTACCTCTTCAAAGGCACGGTTCAGTGTGACTCGCCAAGGTTGGCGTCGCATGGCTTTCTTTAACGAACGCGAGCAATGGATATCGCCAGGTACAAAAACAGCGCGAGGATTGGGGGACCACCATAAAATCGGATCATCGGCCGCAAACCACGGGAAAATACCTGAGCGATAGGCACTCACCAAGCGTGCCTCTGAGAGGTCGCCGCCCACGGCAAGTAAGCCGTTAGGCTCTGCCAGTGCCATCGACACTGGCGGAAAGCTGACTGAGCTAGAACTCAGCTCGACTATCATAGGCGGCGACTCACAATAGGATTACTTAGTTAATGCGTCCAGATAACGTTCAGCATCCAATGCCGCCATACAACCCGTGCCTGCCGAGGTAATGGCTTGGCGATACACGTGGTCCATAACATCACCGGCGGCAAATACGCCCGGAATGCTGGTTGCAGTTGCGTTACCCTCAAGGCCGCTTTGAACGACGATATAGCCGTTGTTCATTTCGAGTTGGCCGTCGAATAGGCCTGTGTTGGGCTGGTGACCGATAGCAATAAAGCAACCAGCAACATCTAGCTCCGACGTGCTACCGTCTTTTGTGTCTTTGATACGAACACCCGTCACGCCTGAGTCATCACCTAAGACTTCGTCTAAGGTCTTGTTCAAGTGAAGGGTCACGTTACCGTTCTCGGCTTTTTCCATCAGACGATCCGACAAGATCTTCTCAGAACGGAACGTATCACGGCGGTGAATGACATGCACTTCACTGGCAATATTAGACAGATAAAGCGCTTCTTCGACCGCAGTATTACCGCCACCGACAACACAGACCTTCTGATTTTTGTAGAAAAAGCCGTCACAGGTCGCGCAAGCAGAAACGCCTTTGCCCATAAACGCCTCTTCTGAGTCCAAACCCAGATATTTGGCGGATGCGCCGGTTGAGATAATCACTGAGTCAGCCGTATATTCGCCTACATCGCCTTTTAAGCGGAAAGGGCGCTCTGAGAAGTCGACTTTGTTGATGTGGTCGAACACGATTTCTGTGTCAAAGCGCTCGGCGTGCTGCTGCATGCGCACCATTAAATCAGGTCCGGTTAACCCTTCAGCATCGCCCGGCCAGTTTTCAACGTCGGTAGTGGTCGTTAGCTGACCACCTTGTTGCATACCGGTGACCAATACCGGGTCAAGGTTTGCGCGCGCAGCATAGACTGCGGCGGTATAGCCCGCAGGCCCAGAACCCAAAATCAAAAGTTTACAATGCTTGGCTTCAGCCATGGTGTTGCTCCTACTACAGAATGTGTTTCAGTTATATGTTTAGCTATGGGGTCGATTGTATGGATTGCAAGGAAAAGGCACAAGAACAACATAAAAAAAGCTCACCATTTTAGGTGAGCTTTTCTGTTCAGTTGCGCTTACTTGTCTAATTATTTAGAGAGCGCTTCACGCGGATCGATGTAGTCGAGGCTTAATTCTTCGCCTAAGTCATCGTGGACCGCTTTATAAGTGATTTTACCACCGTGCATGTTCAAACCACGCAACAGATGTTCGTTTTCTAACATGGCTTGGTTGCCTTTGTTAGCCAACGCGATACCGTAAGGCAAGGTTGCGTTGTTAAGCGCGATAGTTGACGTACGTGCAACACCGCCTGGCATGTTCGCAACACAGTAGTGAACAACATCATCAATCACGTATACCGGATCTTGGTGCGTTGTTGCGTATGAAGTTTCGAAACAACCACCTTGGTCAATCGCAACATCTACCAACACTGAACCTGGTTTCATGTTTTTGATGTGCTCGCGCGTCAAGAGTTTAGGTGCCGCTGCGCCTGGAATCAGCACTGCGCCAACAACTAAATCAGCTTCACGTGAATACTTGTCGATAGCATCTACGGTTGAATAGATCGTGGTGACTTGACCATTGAAGATATCATCGATCTCGCGTAGACGCGGCAATGAGCGGTCAAGAATGGTGACGTCAGCGCCTAAGCCCAACGCCATTTTCGCAGCGTTAGTTCCGACAACACCACCACCGATGATGAGTACTTTGCCCGGCGCAACGCCAGGAACGCCACCTAGCAATGTGCCGCTGCCGCCGTGCGCTTTTTCAAGGTAATGCGCGCCTGCTTGAATTGACATGCGACCCGCAACTTCGCTCATAGGTGCTAAAAGCGGAAGACCATTGCGGTTATCAGTGACTGTCTCGTATGCGATAGCAGTACAACCTGATTCAGCCAATAATTTAGTTTGTGTTGGATCAGGTGCCAAGTGCAAGAAGGTGTAAAGGATTTGGCCTTCACGTAACATCTTACATTCGTTTGGCTGAGGTTCCTTAACTTTGACGATCATATCAGCGCGCTCGAAGATCTCTTCTGGCGTTTCAACAATTGAAGCACCTGCGGCTTGATAGTCTTCGTTAGTAAAACCAATCGCAGCACCGCCGTTGTTTTCAACGATAACGTCGTGACCATTCGCAACATATTCGCGAACAGCTGCAGGCGTTAAACCGATACGATACTCGTGGTTTTTAATTTCCTTAGGAACACCTATTAACATACTCACCCTCTATAATTGACACGCATTGAGTGCGTTTTATCTGCTGATGTGATTGGTAAATTTCGTGGCGCAATTATAGACTGAAAACAAACTGGATTACGCACTTTTTTTAACCTAGTTTATAGTGATATATTAGGGTTAACTAATTAAATGACGCGATAAAATCATGAGATTTCCAGAAAACACCGATGAAATCACTATTGACAGAATTGACCGTAAGATCTTACGCATACTGCAAGACGATGGACGTATTGCCAACGTGGCGCTTGCGAAGCGAGTGGGGTTGAGCGCAACGGCTTGTTTAGAAAGGGTAAAAAAGCTTGAGCGAGAGGGTGTTATAGAGAGTTACCATGCCCGTATTAACCCAGCCAAGCTCGGCGCTAACTTGATGGTGTTTGTCGAAATTACCTTGTCGCGTACATCGGCGGATGCTTTCGCTGAATTCAGTGAGGCGGCGCGTAAAACCGAAGAGATTTTGGAATGTCATTTAGTGGCAGGGGACTTTGATTTCCTCATTAAGGCGCGGGTACCTGACATGCGCGCTTACCGTAAATTACTCGGTGAAACCTTGCTGATGATGCCGGGTGTCGACGAATCGCGTACCTATGTTGTAATGGAAGAAGTAAAACAAGAGAATAAAGTTCTAGTAAAGGGCTAACATTAATAGCGAGATTCGCTACAATCGGGGGCAGAGAGCCTCCACTATAATAAGATCCCAATGACAGGAAGCATAAGACGAGCAATGACAGGTGTACAACGATTATTAGAAGCTGGCCTACTGATCAGCGGTGCGCTCGCGATTTTTCTATTTCTCGCTTTAGTGAGTTTTAACCCCGCCGATCCGAGTTGGTCGCAGACGGGTTTCGAAGGCACCATCAATAATGCCGGCGGAGCGGTCGGTGCGTGGCTTGCTGATGTAATGTTATTTTCGTTTGGTTTTGTTGCATATTTAATTCCTTTTGCCTTTGCTGGGTTGGGTTATATGCTATTTCGTAAAACCCATCAACTACTCGAACTCGACTATCTGGCTGTTAGTTTGCGCCTCGTCGGTGCCATGCTCACGCTCATTGGTGCGGCCGCACTCTCTTCTATTAACTTTGATGATATTTATTACTTTTCAGCCGGGGGCGTATTTGGTGACGTAATCGCAGCCTCGGTGATGCCGTACTTGAATTTTGTCGGCTCAACCATCTTATTACTGACGTTCTTAGCCACGGGCCTCACCTTGGTGACCGGAATTAGCTGGCTGCAGGTCGCCGATAAGCTCGGTGAATTATGCATTACTGGTGCACTATGGTGTTATGAACGTATTCGCAGCGTATGGCAGTCGGATGGCACTAAAGGTCACGATCGCGATACTAAAAAGGCAGCAGCTGACAACGAACACGGCGATGATACACTCGATACCTCGGATTGGGATGAGTCCACATTAGTAGAGCAAAAGGCGGAGGCTAAGCAAGAACCTGTACTGAACTTACCTTCATTATCGGCATTAGATGAACACGAAATTGATAATGAAGACGAACCGCCGTTCGAACCGGATCCCGTTATAGATGACAGCGATGCGCCACGGTTTTCGAAACAAGCGGCGGAAGCACGTAAGCGCAGTGAACCTGCACCCGCAACGGAAGCCAAAGCACAAGCTGAATCGCCAGTCGAGCAAGCAGGGCAGGGCGATACCCAAAGTAACGAGGCGGAAGCGTTACCACCATTACCTTCGATTGAGTTGCTCGATAGACCGAATAAGCAAGAGAACCCCATTACTCAAGAAGAGCTTGACCAAGTGTCACGCACGGTTGAAACCGTTCTCAAAGACTTTGGCGTGGATGTTACCGTTGCCAACGTGCAGCCAGGGCCCGTGATCACCCGCTTTGAACTCGACCTTGCCCCCGGTGTTAAAGTATCGAAGATTTCTAACTTAGCGAAGGATATTGCTCGTACTCTATCAGCCGTCGCCGTACGCGTGGTTGAAGTCATTCCGGGTAAATCCTACGTCGGTTTGGAGTTACCTAATAAACACCGTGAAGTGGTTCAGCTCAGTGAAGTTATTCATCGCGACGCGTTTCAAAACAGCCAATCGCCGCTGACCATGATTCTTGGTAAAAATATTGCGGGTTCGCCTGTGGTTGTTGACTTGGCGAAGATGCCTCACTTATTGGTGGCAGGTACAACAGGTTCGGGTAAATCAGTCGGTGTGAATGTGATGATCTTAAGCTTGCTCTACAAGAGCACACCGGAAGATGTTCGCCTGATTATGATTGACCCGAAAATGCTCGAATTGTCGGTGTATGAGGGGATTCCACACCTACTGACGGAAGTGGTCACAGATATGAAAGACGCCGCCAATGCCTTGCGTTGGTGTGTGGGCGAAATGGAACGCCGTTATAAACTCATGTCGGCCTTAGGTGTGCGCAATCTTAAAGGCTACAACGCCAAAGTCGTGGCCGCTAAAGAAGCGGGTGAACCGCTCAAAGATCCTATTTGGAAGCCGGGTGATTCGATGGATGAAATGCCGCCTGAGCTCGAAAAACTGCCGAATATCGTCGTAGTCATCGATGAATTTGCCGATATGATGATGATTGTCGGTAAAAAAGTCGAAGAACTGATCGCGCGCATTGCGCAGAAAGCGCGTGCGGCAGGTATTCATTTAATTTTGGCAACGCAGCGGCCATCGGTGGATGTTATTACCGGTTTGATTAAAGCCAATATTCCTACGCGTATTGCGTTCCAAGTATCGTCAAAAGTCGACTCACGCACCATTCTCGATCAGCCGGGCGCGGAGCAGCTATTAGGGCAGGGTGATATGTTGTATTTGCCTCCGGGCAGCGGTTCACCCGTCCGTGTGCACGGCGCCTTTGTTGATGACCACGAAGTACACGCGGTGGTTGCGGATTGGAAGAAACGCGGTAAACCGAATTACCTCGAGGAAATCCTTTCGGGTGATCAAGGCGAAGACGCGTTATTACCGGGTGAGCAACAAGAAATGGACGAGGCTGAATCGGATCCTTTATATGATGAGGCGGTTGCCTTCGTGACCGAGACCCAGCGTGTTTCTGTGTCGAGTGTACAACGTAAATTCAGAATTGGTTATAACCGCGCGGCGCGTATCGTCGAACAAATGGAAATGTCGGGTGTCGTAAGTAGTGCTGGCAATAATGGCCAGCGTGATGTACTCGCACCGAGACCACCGAGGGATTAATATGAAGCAGTATGGAATCGCACTGGCGCTTATCGCGAGTGTGGTAATGAGCCCCTTAAGTTGGGCAACAGAACAAGCCAAACAGCAGTTGCAAGATAAAATGCAGCAACTCGAGAGTGTGCAAGCCAGCTTTGAACAAACGGTTACCGGCAGTAGTGGTGAGGTATTACAAAGCCTCACCGGTGAACTGGCGTTGCAACGACCTGCGATGTTGCGTTGGCGTAGTAATCCCCCCGATGACACCTTGCTTATCGCAGATGGTGAATCGGTTTGGTACTACAATCCGTTTGTTGAGCAAGTCACTGTTTATGCCCAGAGTAATGCAGTTGAAAACAGTCCATTGTTATTGTTGATGGAAGGCTCAAAAGAGCGTTGGCAGCAGTTTGACGTGACTTACGACGGTGCAGAGGGCGCGTTTGAAGTGGTGAACGAGAATACCGGTAGCGAGCTAAACTTGAGCTTCACCGGAGATAAGTTGACTCGTATCGTGCTTAAACAAAAGCAAGGGGATACCACCACTATCGCACTCACTGATGTGGTAATGAACGAAAGCTTGCCGACCGACCTATTTCAATTTGCTATCCCTGAAGGTGTCGAGGTCGATGACCAACGGTGAACTGGCGTTTGAAGAAGAACATGACTTTAGGCCACTGGCTGCGCGAATGCGTGCGCAGTCGCTGGACGAGTATGTAGGTCAAACACATCTACTTGCCGAAGGTAAACCCCTGTGGCAAGCGGTCGCGCAAGGACGTTTGCACTCAATGGTTTTGTGGGGACCGCCCGGAACAGGCAAAACCACTCTGGCAGAACTCATGGCGACCTCCGCCGATGCGACCGTATCACGTTTAAGTGCTATTACCTCAGGTGTGAAAGAGATTCGCCAAGCCATTGATGAAGCAAAACAGCGCGCTCAGCAACAAGGTCGCCGCACTTTACTGTTTGTTGATGAGGTACATCGGTTTAATAAAAGCCAACAAGATGCTTTCCTACCTTTTATCGAAGATGGCACGGTAATCTTTGTTGGTGCAACGACTGAAAATCCCGGTTTTGAGCTCAATAATGCACTATTGTCTCGCGCCCGCGTGTATCGTCTTGAATCTATCAAGGCTGAAGATTTGCGAGCGCTTTTACAGCGCACCTTGCAAGATCCTGAGCGCGGTCTAGGCGCGCGTCACATCAGGCTCACCCCAGAAGCGGAAGACAGGCTGCTGGACTTAGCGGGCGGTGATGCACGCCGCATGCTCAACTATCTTGAAGTTGCAGCGGATTATTTATCCGAAGGCGAGGCTGAGCTTAACACTGAATTACTCTTGCACGCAGTCGGCGAGCAGCAAGCGGCCTTTGATAATAAAGGTGATCATTTCTACGACATCTTATCGGCATTTCATAAGTCAGTGCGTGGGTCATCACCCGACGGCGCACTGTATTGGTATGCACGTATTCTTGTCGGGGGCGGTGACCCTTTGATTGTCGCAAGAAGACTACTCGCCATTGCATCGGAAGATATCGGTAATGCCGACCCGCGTGCATTACAGATTGCCTTAAATGCATGGGATACGTTTCACCGTGTCGGTCCCGCAGAAGGTGAACGGGCGATTGCACAAGCGGTAGTGTATTGTGCCAGTGCTGCGAAAAGTAACGCCGTTTACAATGCGTTTAAAGCTGCCGTCGCGGCCGCAAAAGCTCACCCAACGGCTGAGGTGCCGAGCCATTTGCGTAATGCACCGACCAAGATTCATAAAGAGCAAGGCTACGGTGAAGATTACCGTTATGCTCATAATTATCCTAATGCCTATGTGGCAGGAGAGCGCTACTTACCGGATGCGCTCGCAGACGCATACTTCTATCAGCCTGAACCGCGTGGTTTAGAAATAAAAATTAAAGACAAATTGCTCTGGCTTCGTCAACAAGACGAACGTAGCGAATGGCAACGAGGAAAGTCTGATGACAAGCCTTAGTCAATGGTTAATGGTCGCCGCGGGTGGCGCGATTGGCGCAAGTGCACGGCACGGCGTGGCTTTATTGATGTTAAGCACCGGTTGGCGGTTCCCTTTTGCGACGTTGATCGTTAACATAATAGGTTCTTTTTTATTAGGCGCTGTATACGCACATGTGCAACATCAAGGACTCTCAGAGTCCGTGCGGTTATTTGTCGGCGTTGGCTTGCTCGGAGCCTTCACAACGTTCTCCACGTTCTCAGTTGAAGTGGTGCAGTTGGTGACTCAAGGCGAGTGGGGGCGAGCCTCAGTAAATATCGTACTCAACGTGGGACTCTGCGTGCTAGGTGTCGCAGCAGCCATGGCGTTGTATAATTTCTTTATCATTAAACCGAATTAAGTGAAGTAGGATATCCATGCTAGATGCAAAATATTTCCGCGAGGAACTGCAACAAACCGCTGAGCGTTTAAAAACACGCGGCTTTGAGCTGAACATCGATGAGATCCAAGCACTCGAAGAACAGCGTAAATCGATCCAAGTAAAAACAGAGCAGTTGCAGGCTGAGCGTAACAGTCGCTCGAAAGCGATTGGTAAGGCAAAGCAGGCGGGTGAGGATATCCAGCCGTTATTAGACGCGGTGAGTGATTTAGGTTCACAGCTTGATGCAGCAAAAGAAGAGCTGCGTGAAGTACAAGACAAACTCGGCGCGTTGATTATGGGTGTGCCGAATTTGCCAGCTGAGGGCGTGCCTGAGGGTAAAGATGAATCGGAAAATCAAGAAATCAGCGTGTGGGGCGAGCCTCCGCAACTGGATTTTGAACCCAAAGATCATGTTGAATTGGCTGAAGCCTTGGCAAAAGGTATGGATTTTGAAGCCGCAGCTAAATTAACCGGCGCGCGCTTTGTCGTGATGCGTGGCAAGATTGCGCGTCTGCATCGTGCATTGACCCAGTTCATGTTGGATACGCATACAGAAGCCCATGGTTACGCTGAAACCTATGTACCTTATTTAGTAAATCATGACAGCCTTTATGGCACGGGGCAGTTACCTAAATTTGGTAAAGACCTCTTCCATATTCAGGGTGAGACAGAAGAGCAGATCCCACTGTCACTGATTCCGACCGCTGAAGTGCCACTCACTAATTTAGCGCGTGATGAGATTTTCGATGAAGCTGAATTGCCAGTAAAATTAACCGCGCATACACCATGCTTCCGCAGTGAAGCCGGTTCACACGGTCGTGATACGCGCGGTCTGATTCGTCAGCATCAGTTTGATAAAGTAGAATTGGTTTGGCTCGCGCACCCAGAGCAGTCAATGGATGCGCTTGAGCAGCTCACCCAGCACGCTGAAACCATCTTACAAAAGCTTGGCTTAGCGTATCGCAAAGTGTTGTTGTGTACTGGTGACATGGGCTTTGGTGCAACTAAAACATACGACCTTGAAGTCTGGTTACCTGCGCAAAATACCTATCGTGAGATTAGCTCATGTTCAAACATGGGTGATTTCCAAGCGCGTCGTATGCAAGCACGTTTCCGTCGTAAAGGCGCGAAGAAACCCGAGTTATTGCACACGTTAAATGGCTCAGGTCTGGCAGTAGGGCGTACATTGGTGGCATTACTCGAGAACTATCAACAAGCCGATGGCTCAATTGTGATTCCAGAAGTATTGCGCCCGTACATGGGTGGTATCGAGCGCATTGAGGCGTAATCGGTTAAATACACTTCGCGGGTTTTGGTAAGCCCGCAATGCGTGTTGCCTGCTTAGCAGGCCCTTTAGGAAACAGTCGGTAGAGATATCGGCTGTTTGCTTTTTCTTCGCCGAGTTTCTTCTTCATCGCTTTTACCAGCACACGCATGGCTGGGCTGGTGTCATATTCGCGATAAAAATCCTGCACAAAATGCACCACTTCCCAATGAGCAGGCGTCATCTCGATATTCTCAAGCTCAGCAAAATGCAGAGCGAGCGGCTCGCTCCAATCGTCAAGGTGAGCTAAATAGTTGTGTTTGTCGGTTTCGTACTGCTTACCGTTAAATTCAATCATACTACCAAATCCAATGTTGCGTATGCGTTATAAGCTCCACCCATTGAGCATCGCTAATCACCTCGACCCAATCGACCGGTGCTATAGTCATCTCATGCGCTGGGATGACTATTTTACACAATTGCAAAGCCTGGGGACACGTCGCGGGTAAGTCCTTTGCAGAATCAGCGGTCAGGAGGATCGCGGTATGCTCAGTGAGCAATGCGTGCTGTTGCTCAAGCCAACTCATGAGGGGGCGCGTTTGAAGCCAATGAGTGAAATTCAGTTGCATGTGATCACCTCCGCAAAATTAAGCAGTAAGGCGTTTAAATCGCGTTTGGCTGTCCACTCGAATTCAATATCATCGTTGTCCAGTTGGGGCTCAAAATCGCTAGCTATCAAGATAGGTTCGGCATCGAGTAGTTCTAACATACCGTAGCGTTTATGAAGCTCAGACTGTAACGACATCCAAGCATTATCCAGCATGATGAGTTGTACTGACTGATCTAAGCTGGCGAGCGATAAGACTAAATCGAGCGCTGAACGGGCGCATTCAAGTTCAGGGCTTAATTGAACAATGGCATAGTTCTTACTCATGATAAGGTCACCACTTTATCCGCCGTATTCATCCAACTTACCAACTGAGTGAGTCCCGCAGGTTCAAAGGCGGGGTTAAATTGCTCAATACCCTGACGTTCTGCAGCCGTATGACAGACCACCAAGTCGAAGTGATGCTGTCCTGCCAGCCCACACCAGCTTTGGCTGTACGGGTTGTTGGCCGCAGCGGCACTGGCAAGGCTCACCGCATCGGCGTAGAAGAAAACGCCCGTCAACGTATAGCCATCGTTAATTGCTTGTTCTGCAAAGCGCAGCGCCGCGCGATGTCGTGCATCGGCGTGCATACCTGCTTTGATAATGAGTGTCAGGTTCATGATGCTCAATGAGTCTATTGGTAAAAAAAAGCCCCGCAAAAGGCGGGGCTCAATTAAACACGCTATTGTGTGTTTAATCGTCGCCGTTAAATGCCATCAATAATGTTAGCAAGTTAACGAACAAGTTATAAAGCGAAACATACAAAGTCACCGTGGCTAAGATGTAGTTACGCTCGCCGCCGTGAATAATTTCACTGGTTTGATACATAATCAACATCGCCATCAATGGGATCATGATAGCCGATAGTGCTAATTGCAACGCAGGCATCTGGAAGAAGAAGTTAGCGAGCATCGCTACAACCACCATGATGATACCCGCAGTAATTAAACCGCCGAGCTTAGACATGTCCTTCTTAGTACTCAGTACATAACCTGATGTCGCAAAGAACGTCAATGCGGTGCCACCTAAAGCGGTTGCAACCATCTCGCCACCACCTGGCATTTGCAACGCCATATTAAGTAGTGGACCTAAGGTATAACCCAAGAACCCGGTAAGGGCGAAGGTCAAAACGATGCCCATGGCGCTGTCTTTGGTTTTATGAATACCAAACAGCAAACCAACATAAAGAATCAAGGTGATGAAAAAGCCTGGATAAGGCAAATTCATCATGGTACTAATTGTTGCCGTCACAGCACTAAAAGCAAGTGTCATGGCAAGCAGTGCATAGGTGTTACGTAACACCTTATTCACTGAGCCGGCAACCTGCTGCTGACCGACATACATCTGACTACGATCGTTCATAGTTTTCTCCGTTGATTAACGCTAGTTTTTAAGACTCAAAATTTTTTAAAAAGTTTCTTTATAAATGATGCTTGTATACCCTTAGTATATGGGTACTGATACTACCTTTAAAGTAGTTTCTTAGGTAGGAAATTCGGTTTATCACCGTGAGTTAGCTCGAAAAGTGATCGCTTTGATTAAATCATCGCCAAACGAACCACATTTGACGACTTTATTTAAATTTTTACTTTACAAGCGCCGCGAAGGTCTTTAATATTCGCCTCGTCTTCAGGGGAAAGCCCCAAGGACAACGGAGAGGTGGCAGAGCTCGGTTGAATGCACCTGACTTGAAATCAGGCGTGGGTTCACACCCACCGGGGGTTCGAATCCCTCCCTCTCCGCCAAATTTCGAAAAGCCCGCTCATTGAGCGGGCTTTTTTCGTTTTAGCCTACTATTGTACTTCACCTGCGTTGCTGAATATACTGAGGCAATAATAAGAGATGGAGTGCGCCTCATGGAAGCGAGCCAACCACCCGCGACCCACATTTTATGCAAAAACTGTGATACCCCCCTTCAAGGTGAGTATTGTCATCGTTGTGGTCAGCAGGATAAACGCTACTTACGCAGTATATTTGCCGTTGTCGGCGACTTAATGGGCGAATTGGGTCATTGGGACTCTCGGTTTTACCGAACGCTCAGCGGCTTATTTATGCGTCCAGGCTTCTTGTCACTTGAATTTGTCCGAGGACGACATGCCTCATACGTGCCCCCGTTACGTATGTATTTCTTCATGTCGTTGATTTCGTTCATGGTAATGCGTGCGTTGGTCGATTTTACGCCACAAGTCAATCAAGACCTATCGCCTGAGCAACAAGCCGAAATTCAACAGCAGATTGATAAAGCCGACGCAGTTCTGGCGACACAGAAAGAACCCACTGCGGATATAACACCACCGGATGAAGAGCCGGCAACGCTCAATCTCGATTTAAAAGAGTTTCCGTTATTAGATGCCGAGGATGAAAAGTTGCTTGAGCAAAAGCTTAAGTTAATGCAACAGAATCCTGACGCATTTATTGAGCGGCTAGTGGGGAATGCGCCTCAAGCGATGTTGCTCATGCTCCCGTTCTGGGCACTATTGCTTAAACTGTGTTACCCCTTCAGTAAGCATTATTACATTGAGCACTTGGCTGTTGCATTGCATACCCATGCCTTTTTGTTGTTGTCGTTTATGATGCTGACAATCACGGATTCCAGTGCGGCTTGGTTGAGTACACAATTCGACTATCCATGGATTGATGAGCTCGCCAGTTATGCAGAGAACATTCTACTGATGTGGATGGTGGCGTACCTGCTATTTACCCAGAAACTGTTTTATCAGCAGTCATGGCCCATGACGCTCTTTAAGTTTTTCATTTGCTCTTTTATTTATGTCTTTTTAATAGCAGCCGCTTTCTTAGCACTGGTCGTGCTGGGCTTGCTGAGTAGTTAACCTAAAGAGGTTTGTATGTTTTTTGAAACGTTAGCGCAGATTGTAAAAGATAAACATCAACAAAGTATTGAGTTACCTGAAGGGTGGGCGCAAGGGCGTGCATTTTTTGGTGGGTTTAGCGCCGGTATTGCCGCTGATTTTATTCTTAAGCAGTTTGATGCGGCTTATCACATGCGCGCATTTAACGTGTCTTTTGTAGCGCCAACGGCGCCCGGGAGTGCGGATTTATCGCTGAATATATTACGTCAGGGATCCTCGGTTGTGCAGGTCAGTGCGCAAATTATTCAAAATGGCGAAGTGACCTTATTTGCACTGGCAAGCTTAGGTAAAGCACGCCAGTCGCAGGTGTTTGAAGACCAAGAGCCTGCGCCTGAGTTTGCTGCTCCCGAACATGGTATGGGTATTCCCGATTCGCCCGTAACGCCTGAGTTTGCTAAACATTTCGACTATCGTATTTTGCGCGGCGGTATGCCGTTTAGCGGTCAAGTCGAACGAGAATTCGGCGGTTGGGTACGGTTTAGAAACGAACAGCACGAAATGACTATTGCGGCTGTTCTAGGTTTAGTGGATGCGTGGCCACCGGCCGTACTGCCGCGTTTGAAAAAGCCCGCACCGGCTTCATCGCTCACTTGGACCATTGAGTTTCCTGATAAGCGGTTGTCAGAAAAGCAAACCACCGCATGGTGGCGTTACTTGGCGACGATTGAATATGCCGCCGATGGCTACGGGCATAGCCGTGCCGGATTATGGGACGAGCAGGGCGAATTGTTTGCGATTAGCCGACAAACCTTTACGGTGTTTGCATGAGTGAAAAAGCAAGCGACGTCAAGCAACACCTGTTATCAACCCAGCCAGGTTTTGAACTGGTCCTGCTTGAGCAGGACCATGTTGAACCGTTAACCCCCTCAGACATGGCACCGATCGAGGCATTGCCGCGTATTGTGATGCGGCAAATGTTGAGCTTACAGGCATCAAAAACCATTATTTCACGGGTCGAAGCACGCGCGGCTGAGCAGGGCGTGCGAATTGCACAATTAAGTTACGATGACTTACTAGAATGTGGGTTAAGTCGTAATAAGGCGGTAGCGGTGGGGGCTATTGAAGCTTATTGGCAACAATCGCGCGAAAAAATGCAGCAGTGGCCGCTATTGGATTGTGATGATCTCTTACGCGAAGTTCAGCAGATAAAAGGCGTGGGTCCTTGGTCGGCATCGATCTTGGCGATGTTTCATTTTGCTCATGAGGATCTTTTTCCTATTCAGGATAGTTCACTACGAAAAGCTATTGCGTTGTTGAAAGAACGCGACGTCATCATTATTCCCGATCGAGCGACACCTTATAGATCCTATCTAGCCTGCTATTTGTGGCAATTACTCGATCAGAAACGGATTTAACTTCAAATCGAGACTTCACAGAAAATCGACTGAGTTTAGTTAACAAAATGTTCGATTTTTAACTTGATAAATCGCCATTTTTGCTCAAATTTAATCTCGCTTTAATCAGCAAAACCTATGTTCAATCAATTGTTGAGAGGAATTATGCAAAAATGGCGAAAATTATTTTAGCAATCAACAACCCTATTGTTAGCGCAGGGATGCGCACCGTAGTCGAACAAAACTTTTCTGATGAAGTCGAAACGGTCGAATCCATGCCCCAGTTGCGCTTAGCGGTAAATGAACACCCCAATTCAATCGTGGTGTTGGGCTGCTCCTTAGCAGGTGATGCGACAGTAGAAAATTGGCGTCGACTAAAACGCCGCCACGAAGACATCAAGCTCATTGTGTGGGGGAAATGCTATCAAGACGTGTTAGATTTTCAATGCGGCGTGCAAGAAGTCGATGGCTACTTGCTCGAGTCGGGCAGTAGCCAAGAATTGGTTACCGCGATATCGTCTTTGCGTCAGGGCTCCGTATTTGTGGCGGCACCGATTGCCGAATACTTAGCCAAAAACCCGTATGGCGATAAACGACGTAATATTGTTGAGCAACTGAGTGACCGAGAACTTCAAGTCATGCAAATGATCGGTCGTGGCGTGCGCGTAAGTGAAATCGCGGAGCATTTGTGCATCAGCAGTAAAACGATCAATACATTTAGGTATCGAATTTTTGCAAAGCTTAATATTAATAGTGATGTACAATTGTCCCATCTAGCATTACGAGCGGGACTCGTTGAACTATTAGAATTTGAAGGTGTATGAGCAACCAATTTGATGCAGAAAACTTTCTGAGACACCTGACTCATCAGCCTGGCGTTTATCGCATGTATGATGAGTCAGGCGATGTCATCTATGTCGGCAAAGCCAAAGACTTGAGAAAACGCGTGTCGAGCTACTTCCGCGAGAAAGTCGATCGCGTAAAGACTCAAGTCTTAGTTAAGCAAATTGCCGACATGGATGTCACGGTCACCAATACCGAAGCCGAAGCGCTTATTCTCGAGAATACCTATATCAAAAAATATCGCCCGCGTTACAACGTCTTACTGCGCGACGATAAGTCCTATCCATACATTATTATGACCGATCATACGCATCCGCGATTAGGTTTTCATCGCGGTGCGCGGCGCCAAAAGGGTGAGTATTTTGGTCCGTTTCCTAACGGAGCCGCGGTGCGCGAGAGTCTGCGACTCATGCAAAAGTTGTTTCCTATTCGTCAGTGTGAGGATGCCTATTACCGAGCCCGCAGCCGTCCGTGTTTACAGTATCAGCTGAAAAGGTGCTTAGCGCCTTGCGTGAACGTCTGCACAGATGAGGAGTACGATGAGCAAGTGCAACTGGCACGGCAGTTTCTCAACGGCAAGAACCAACAGGTCATTGATCAGCTTGTAACGCGCATGGAAAACGCCAGTGAGTCGCTCGACTTTGAGCGCGCGGCACGCTACCGCGATCAAATTGCCATGTTAAGACGTACCCAAGAACGTAACTCAGTGACCGGTGCGCAAGAAGAGCTTGACGTTATCGGCTTTGCACGCGGTAATGGTGTAACCACCGTACAAATGCTGTTTATCCGTGATAATCACTTACAAGGTAGCCGCAGTTATTTTCCTAAAGTACCGGCGGATACATCGGATGAAGAAGTCCTTCAAGCCTTCTTATTGCAGTTCTACCTAAATCAAAGCTCTGGGCGTAAAACTCCTGCCGAAATTGTGCTACCCGATGAGATCAAACACGATCCTGTGCTAGGTGAGGTACTCGGCGAAGCCGTCGGCCGTAAAGTGCGTTTACTTCACAACGTGCGCGGAGAGCGCAAGCAATATCAGCAGCTCGCTAAGAAAAATGCCGTTAATGCGTTGGAAGGTAAACTGAATCAACAAAGCACCATGAATCGTCGAACCTCGGCGCTTCAGCAAGTGCTTGAACTCGGGATCCCTATTCAGCGCATGGAATGTTTTGATATCAGTCATACTATGGGTCAGCAAACGGTCGCATCCTGCGTGGTGTTTGACCAAAACGGACCCAAGAAATCGGATTATAGGCGCTATAATATTACCGGTATCACGCCCGGCGATGATTACGCCGCCATGGCGAAGGCACTGGCTAAGCGTTATGACAACGCCAAAGAAAACGGCAATATTCCTGATATTCTGTTTATCGACGGTGGTAAAGGACAACTGGCGCAAGCCGAGAACTACTTTGCCGATTGGGGTAAAGACGCGCCTATGCTGATAGGTGTCGCAAAAGGGGAGTCGCGTAAGCCCGGATTAGAGACATTGATCATGGCAGGAAGCCACGAAACGATTCCTTTGAATAAGGATGCCAGCGCATTGCATTTAATCCAGCATATACGCGATGAGTCGCACCGATTCGCCATAACAGGGCACCGCCAGAAGCGTAATAAAGTCAAGCGAACGTCGAGTTTAGAAGAGATCGAGGGCATTGGCGCTAAGCGTCGGCAAAAGATTTTAAAAAATCTTGGTGGATTACAAGAGGTAAAAAACGCTAGTATTGACCAACTAGCCAATGTCCCGGGTATTAGTCGTGCACTGGCTGAAAAAATATATTACTCATTTCGATAGCGAGAGCAGGGCGACCGTGCCACTGAGCTAAAAAAAGGATTGCGGATAATGAAGTGGAATATCCCAAATATTTTGACGAGTTTTAGGATTTTATTAATCCCGGTATTTTTGATTGTGTTTTATTTACCGTTTGAAGATGCTCGTTTTTGGTCGGCGTTTATTTTTTGGCTCGCCGCAATTACCGATGCGCTCGATGGCTGGATTGCTCGTAAGTTTAATCAGTTTACTGAGTTTGGTGCATTTCTCGATCCCGTTGCCGATAAAGCAATGGTTATCGCAGCATTAGTCGTACTGGTTGAAGATTACAACGCGTGGTATATCACTGTACCGGCATTAACCATGATCTGTCGCGAGCTCATTGTGAGTGCACTACGTGAATGGATGGCGCAACGAGGCAACCGAGATAAAGTAGCGGTATCTAATTTAGGCAAATTAAAAACCATTGCACAAATGGTCGCGTTAATCGGTCTTTTGTGGGACGCAAATATCTGGACATTCTGGATTTCAATCGTTTTGTTCTTTACTGCATTTGTTCTTACATTATGGTCGATGTGGGAATATTTACGCGCTGCAGGGTCACAATTGACTAGAAATTGATAGGTTTGCGCTAAAAATAGCCAAACAGTCACAAAAATCACAAAAAGTCGTTGACGTATTTCATTTAAACAGTAGAATGCGACGGCAGATGGCGATGCGGGAATAGCTCAGTTGGTAGAGCACAACCTTGCCAAGGTTGGGGTCGCG